>Ga0153915_10000013_pt1 | contig 203650 bp, 182 predicted proteins | sample Opewatmetagenome_2_FD_107003 | JGI IMG/M metagenome (GOLD analysis project Ga0153915, IMG submission 107003) | Freshwater wetland microbial communities from Ohio, USA - Open water 3 Core 3 Depth 3 metaG | ecosystem: Environmental > Aquatic > Freshwater > Wetlands | place: USA: Ohio, Lake... | reverse complement strand
GAAGGCCTTGCCGAAGTTCTGCCCCAGGAAGTGCGAGGTGCCCGCCTGCAGCGCCTTCTTGTCCTGCATCATCGCCTCGATGCAGTACGTGGCCACCGCGCCCGCGAATTTCTCCGCGTCGCTCTTGCGGCCCGCGATCACCGGCAGGCAGAGATGCTTCTCCGCAACTTCCTTGTACACGCCGAGCATCCGCATCGTCTCGTCGACCGCTTCCTTCTCGGTCTCGTGCGCCGTGTGTCCCTCCTGCCAGAGGAATTCCGCCGTGCGCAAAAAGAGACGCGTGCGCTTCTCCCAGCGCAGCACCGAGCACCACTGGTTGTAGAGCAGGGGAAGGTCGCGGTAGGACTGGATCCAGTCCTTGTACTTCGACCAGATTATCGTCTCGGACGTTGGGCGAACGACCAGGGGCTCCTCGAGCTCTTCGCCGCCGCCGACCGTCACCACCGCCAGCTCGGGCGCGAAGCCCTCCACGTGCTCGGCCTCCTTCTTCAGGAAGCTCATCGGGATCAGCATGGGGAAGTAGGCGTTCTGGTGCCCTGTCTCCTTGAAGCGGCGGTCGTACTCGGCCTGGATCCGCTCCCAGATCGCGTAACCGCGCGGCCTGACTACCATGCAGCCCTTGACCGGACTGTAGTCCGCCAGCTTCGCGTTAAGGACGATATCGATGTACCACTGCGAGTAGTCGACGCCGCGGGGAGTGATCTTCTCTGCCATGCCGGACCTCTTTATCGAAGGAAGTGCGCAATCATAGCAGGGAATAGCAGGGATCGTCAAAAGGGGGAGCGCGAGCGTTGCGCGGCCTACAGGACTCCCGGGCATCATCGGATAAGCGGCGGAAGAACTCTTTCACGAACGGCCTCGGGCGGGTCCTGTTGCGGGAAACCGCGGGCCCGCTGCGCTCCGCTGTTTCCCGCAACACCCGCCGCCCCACGTCGATGTCGAAAAGCGCCCCGGCGCTCATCATCGACACGCCGCGGTCTTGAGCAATCGCAATGCTCTACCTGGGCATCGGGGAGTCCTGCGGCCGCACGCTAACCGTCGCAGCATTGCTTGCTGCTCCCCCTCGCTCCGAAGTCCTCGCGCGCCGCGGAAGCGAGATCGCGGCGCGCGGAACGAGAGGAATGGATTGTATGCCCGCTGGCGCGGGCGACGTTATCGCCTCGCGCCTTTTGTTCAGTGTTGTCGCGCTCCGGTCTTCTCCGCTACCCCCTCTCTCGGTTGGTATACGGGGCACCGCAGGACGTGTAGTGGTTCCGCGCCATCACGACGCGAAGCGTCGTGACACTACGCTCATACGATATGATTGATTGCATGCAATTGCAACGAATTGCAATTCTCTGATTGAGTAACTTGCAGTTGTGTCGTGTTTTACGGAATTTATTCTACAGCGTCGACGTCTGTAATGCCCGGATGGTTGCAATTGTCTGATGATGCTCCTGGAAACCATCTTCCTGCTCTAGTATGCCCATACGAATGGATACGTTTTTCTTTTACGAGTTTGCGCAGCAAAGACTGTACATTGCCACGATCGAGCTGGGGTAATACTTGGCGAAGCTTTTCTAGTCGCGCGCCGAATGGTCCGCTCTCCTTGATATGCTTAACGAGGAGTTCCTTGTTCGTTTGCCTGTCGAGCCCCTTCTTTCGAGTGTAGACTCCTTCCTCGCGGACTGCTGCATAGAGCCTGCGGGACAAGATGTATTCTCCATCCGCTTTCTTGTTCGAGCGCTCGATTAATCCCTCATTGATCAGTCTACGGAGAGTGCCTTCAAGTCGCAGGCTGATGGGCCGCCTTTCGTAGATCGCGTCGATTACGAGGAATTCCTCGGTCCCGAAGAGATCGAGCCGCTCTTTGCCTATCCGTTCCAAGACGCTGAGGAATTCCGGGTGTCGAATTTCTCCGTGAAGCGTAAGCCAGGACGAATGATGGTCGATCCGGCGAGCCTGTAGTCACGATGGCAGATAGCATTCAGGATGGCCTCGCGAATAGCCCTTTCGTTGAACGTCGGAATGTCGAGGACGAAAAGCCCGGATTGGTAGTGCTGAAGGTCGTTTCTCAGAGAGGCCAAGCGCCAGATTTCGTCGTAGAAGGAGAAAAAACCCTGCGTGAATGCGGCCCGCTGTTGCGGCGGCCCCGAGGCATCGGATGAACGATACTCGAAGATCACCTCGGCTTGCGGAAGGTGTCGGCTCAACGCTTCGTGCTTGCCGAATAGTACTAGCGCGGCATGCGTGACTTTGTCGTCGATTACGAGCTCCGCGTCCGCGCGGAGCTGTCGAATGTCGCTTTTCCTGATCGCGGCAATTCCGCTTTTAGTAGCCCATCGCACCTTAAAGTCCTCGAGAGCGGACTTTCCCAGGTCGTCGATCGTAGCTTCTGCGCATGTTTCTGCAGAGAAATCCGGACCTGCCTCATCTAGGATACGCTTGATCATATCCGGAAGCATCGGTACGAGGTCTTCTCCGGAGCGCATGTAATAGGCGCCCTTATATTCGATAGGCACTCCCCGAGGGCGAGAGGGTATGGAGAACACAAACGATGCGGCCATCTGGGTGACGGATCTCCTCCGCTTCGACGCGCAGATGTATCCTTTCAATCAATCCAGATTTCGTCCTGTCGAGATTATCGAATGCGCTCGAGCCCACGATCTTTCACGGCTTCTTGTCGGTCACGCCGAGAATGATCCGTCCTCCGCCCTCGTTGGCGAGTGCCACAGCGTACTATACGAGCTCCTCGAAGTCGAAGTGGCGCTTAGCTTCTTTAAATTCGAGGTGCCCGTTTTCGTTGCGGCCTAGAAGGTCTTCGACATCTTCATGCAACATTGCACTGCCTTCATCTACTGGTATGGGGCGTCCTGTCTATGTTCCTTGAAGTAATTCCAGGAGCATAAGTGCTTGTTGGTCCAAATATGAGGCCCTTGAATGACTTGCTTTGCAGCATCCTCTTCATTCTCGCCATGTCCTACTCCTTCCTGTTTTGCTTCGATTTATATAGTTCCCTCGTTCGACCGTCCTGGCAAGAGCAGGACCGGTAGAAGAAAGAAGCCCGTGTTTTGTATCGCAATTGCGCGGTGGGCGATACCAGTGCTGAACCAGGCGTTAAGATAATGTCGAACGAGGCGCAGGCGCGGTTGATCATCAACCAACGACTCATCGAAGCCGGCTGACGGCTCGTCGATTCGGCTGGGTTCCCTCTGGCCGTCATCGTGCCCGAGGGTATCATCTTCCAGTCGGCAAAGGCCTACGCGAGCCTGCGCAAACTGTTGCTGACGGCTACGACCTGGGCGCCCTGCGCCGCGCCCGCGGGAAACGGCGCGCTGCCCTACGGACGGCCCGCGCAGCTGCTCATGGTATATCGAACGAGTGCCGCGCAATCACGTGGTCCTGATAGACCTCCTCCAGCTCGCAGAAGTAACCGCTCCACCCCCAGACGCGGACGATCAGGTTCGGGTACTTCTCCGGATGGCTCTTCGCGTCGCGGAGCGTCTCAACGTCGATGCAGTTGAGCTGGAGCTGCTGGCATCCCGAGCGGACGAAAGCCTGCACGAGCATGGCCACCTTTCCCAGGGCGTCCGCGCCGCGGAAAACCCCTTCCTGGAGCTCTAGCGTGACAGGGCCGCCATTGCAGAGCCTGCGGTAGTTCAGCTTGCTGAAGCTGCGCAGGACGCTGAACGGGCCGCGTACCACCACGCCGGGTGAGGGGGCAAGGTTCGCGCCGAACAGGTCTCCGACGCGCCGCCCGTCAGCGGTCGCGCCCACCACGGGCTCGTGCATCCCCTCGTGGCCCTGCGCCAGCCAGACATAATACATGGCAGAGCCGGTGCCGGCCCTGATCCTCCCGCCGCGGCCGTTGTCACCCGCTGCGACACAGGCATCCGCGAACAGCTCGAAGATGCGCGCCAGGAGAGAGTCCACGCGGTCGTCGTCATTGCCCACCCTGGGCGTTTCATTGAGCAGCCTGAGCCGCAGCGCCTCGGCGCCGGAGAAGCCCGCATCGAGGGCGCCGATGAGCTCCGCGGGAGCCACGCTTCGGTCCTGGATTACCAGCTTCTCCACGGCGGCCAGCGCCTCAGCGGCGCTCGCGGAGCAGGCGCCGTGGATGCCAAAGCCGTTGTAGAGGAGTCCCTCCGAGAGATCGCGTCCATTCTCCAGGCATCCATCCATGAGCACGGAGTAGTACGGCGCGGGCGGAAGCAGGAGCGTGCGGTAGCGCGCCACGATCTCGTCCACCTGGCGTCGCATGTCCGCCCCGGCCCTTTCCAGGATACTCTCCATTCCCTCACCGGCCGAAAGCCCCTCTCGGATGGCTCTGTCCGCCGCTGCCGGCATGGAAACGGCGCCGATGTTGACCACCTCCATTCCCCTTCCCGGGATGAGGAACTCCCAGCAGGCGGCCACAGCGTAGTCCCGCGCGTCCTCGAGCGCGTAGCCATTGGCCACGAGCGCCGGAACCACCACGTCATCGTTCGAGTACTGGGGGAATCCGAGCCCCTTGCGCGTGAGCTCGGCGGCGAGGGTGAGCAGCGCAGGGTCCGTCCCCCCGTCGACTCTGAGGTTGATCTTGGGGTCGATCATCGCCACGTCGCGCGCCACTCTGAGCACCATCCACGTCAATGTATTGACGGCTGATCCTCCGTCGCGTCTCAGCCCGCCTATCACGAGAGACTGCCCATTGTCCCCCTGCTGCACGCCGGGGTAGAGGTCCGAGTCACGGTTGAGTGAGATGAAGAACTCTGCAAGGAGATCCTCAGCCGCGGGGATGTCCAGCCTTCCGGATGCGAGATCGTCGTTCAACCATGGCCAAAGGTACTGGTCGAGGCGGCCCAGGCACACGTGGTAGTTCCCGGAAAGCCAGACCGCCGCGTGCAGCAGGCGCAGGGACTGCAGCGCCTCGTGAAAGGAGCGCGGAGGAAGAGCGGGGACGCGGTCGAGAATGGCTGCAAGATCCGCACGCTGTGCCGTACGGGCCGCGGTCGCGTAGCGTCGCGCAAGGTCGCAGACGGCGTCTATGCTCTCCACCGCCGCGTCCAGAAAATCCATGGTCTTCTCGTCATTGTTGGCTGCCGCGCGGCGCCTGCTGCCGAGCGCGGTCTCGCGGCGCGCCAGGAGGCCCGTGGAAATGGCCATCCCCCAATCGGCGCAGACGTTGCTGATCGGTCCCGACTCGTGGAGAGTGCGGCCTTCCGTGATCCGCGCCCAATCCTCGGGGGAATAGACCGGCGGTGTCCCGGGAGTGGTGCGCGTGAACGCGATGGCCGTCCCGGGTTCAATGGAGGGACGCTCCCACTCGCACATGCGCCGGGTGAGTCGGGCCTGGCGGCGCACCCATGACAAGCCTTCCCTTTCGCACTCTTCCCTGGCATCCGGACTCTCCGTTCGGCGCAGCCGGGCGTGCTCCCGGCGCCGGACCGAAGCTCTCATGGCCTCCAGCCGCTCGTTCACGATTCATCTCCCGTGGTGCAGAATGGCGTACGCGGATTCTCCGCATCGGCACGAGGGTGAATGTAGCATTTCCGCGTGCGTGGTTCCTTGAGAGGAGGCGTCTCCCTCTTGAGATCCTTTGCGCAATCCGCCCGGGAAACGTCGCCGGACGCTCGTGAGGTGACGGTTCCCGCGGGGACGTCGGGCGAGTTCGGTCGTCACGGGGGTGCAAAGGATCTCAATGAATTTCCGAGCGATCTCATGGACCGCGCCATTCTCCGGACGTAGGATGCTTCACGGATATGTCGCGAGGGATCGTGTTTGAAATACGGGAGTTCACCGTGCATGACGGTCCGGGCATTCGTACGACCGTGTTCCTCAAGGGCTGCCCGCTGAGCTGCGCCTGGTGCCATAAACCCGAGGGACTGGATCCGCGGCCCGAGGTCTTGAAGAGCGCGGCGGGGGAGCGCCTCTGCGGGCGGTCCTACGCGGCGGAGGAGCTCGCGGAGCTGCTGCGCAGGACGGCGCCGCTGTTCGCGGAAAAGGGGGGAGTCACCTTCTCTGGCGGGGAGCCCACGGCCCAGGCCGAGTTCGTTGCCGAGGTCATGGAGCGTCTGGAGGGCATCCATGTCGCGCTGGACACCTCGGGCTACTGTCCCGAGCCGGAGTTTCGCCTTGTGGCGGAGAGGGCGGACCTGGTGCTTCTCGACCTCAAGCTGATGGATCCTCGGGAGCATCTGCGCTGGACGGGGGTGGACAATGGCCCGGTCCTAGCCAATCTCGGGATGCTCGCGGGCATGGGGAAGCCTTTCGTGGTGCGCGTGCCGCTGGTGCCCGAGGTGACGGACACGGAGGAGAACCTGCGGGCAGTCGCGGAGACGGTGAGGGGGCTGAATGGCCTGGTGCGCGTGGAGCTTCTGCCCTATAACCGGGCCGCCGGTGGAAAATACGCCGCCTGCGGACGGACGTGGAAGCCCCCGTTCGACGAATCCCTCCCGCACAGGGAGGACCTGGCTACTTTCATTGAGCGGGGCGTGCCGGCGCGGATCGCCTGACCCGCGGACAACCGGATGTGATGGAAGCAACGCCGCCCGTTGGGTGGCGGGCATAATGAGGTCGGTAAGGAGGCAATAGATGAAGAGGCTTTTTCTCATGGTCATGATGCCGTTCCTGGCGGTCACGGGCTCGGCCTTCGCGGCAGGCGGCGAGAAGACCGCGGGGGACGCGGGCGAGAGGATGGAGGGCAACGTATGAAAATGAAGACAGTCAAGAAGGCGCACATAATACTGGCATCCGTACTTGTGCTTTCCATGATCGCGGCGGCCGACGCCGTCGCGGCACCGGCGAAGGGGAAGGTTACGCTGACGTTCTGGAACGGCTTCACTTCCACCGACGGCGACGCGTTGAAGAAGCTGGTGAACAAGTTCAACAGCGATAACGCGGGCAAGATAGAGATCAAGATGGATATCATGCAATGGGATCAGCTCTATCTGAAGCTGCCTCCGGCGATCGCCACCGGAACGGCGCCCAGTTTCGTGCTTATGAGCCCTGGAAACGGCCTGAATTACGTGAAGAACAAGACGCTACGGGACCTCGGCGACTTCTTCAGCGCGACGGGAATGGACAAATCCGACTTTACTGACGCCTCTCTCCAATTCGGACAGATCAACGGAGTGCAGTACCTTCTTCCGATGAACAACTACGGCATCTGCTTCTATTGGAACAAGGACCTGTTCAAAGAGGCGGGCCTGGACCCCGAAAGCCCTCCGGCAACACTGGAACAGGCGGCGGAGTACGCGGTGAAGCTTACCGATCATTCCAAGAAGCAATATGGCTGGGCCCTGCCGAACAAGATCGGCCCCGCGTTCTATGCAATCTTGATGCGCGCCAACGGGGGCCGCGCCGTCGACATGAAGGCGAAGAAGTCCGTTTTGAATTCTCCGGAAAACCTGAAGACCTTCAACATGATCAGGGACCTTACGTACGCCAAGAGGGTTTCGCCGCAGGGCGCCACGGGCCCCGATCTGGACACCATGATGACCTCCGGGAAGATCGGCATGTTCCTGAACGGGCCCTGGCTCATTCCGGGACTGAAGCAGAATAAGATCAATTTCGGCATCGCCGCTCCGCCGAAGGGAACCGCCGGTCAGAACACCATACTTGACGGGACCTACTTCGCGATCCCCACCACGACGAAGGATCCGGAAGCCATTAAGGCGATTTACGAGTTCATCAAGTACTGGAATTCGCCGGAGGTAAGCGTTGAATGGTCTCTGGCTGCGGGATTTCCCCCCTACCTGAAGTCCGTCGCCAAGGACTCCCGGATTCTGGCGGACACGACCCTGAAAGCCATGGTATCCATGAACGACATGATGGCGCCCTGGAACTTCGGGCTCAATTCGGCGGGAACGATCGACAACGACATCCTGTGGCCGATGGTCGAATCCCTCCAGAATGGAGCCGATACTGCGCAGGCATTGGCGAAGGCTTCGAAGGACATAGACAAAGCGCTCCGGAAACAAGACGCAAAATAGTTCGCGCAATCTTCATCTGCCCATCGCTGCCATGAGGGCGGCGATGGGCAGGTTCGCGGGAGGTAATCATCATCAAAGGCGTCGCAGGCATTTTCCGCTATTTTAACAAGCCTGAAAGGGCCGCATATCTCTTCATACTTCCGGCATTTCTCATAATGACGGTTTTCCTGTTTGTACCCCTCATCATGGCGGTGGGGATCAGCTGCTTCAACATAAATATCTTCCTCACGGATATTTCGTTTTCAGGACTGAGCAATTACGCGCAAATGTTCCAGGACTCACGATTCCTGAACGCGCTTAAGAATACGTTTTACTTCACCTTCCTCGAGATGCCCATACACGTGGCATTGGGGCTGCTGGTCGCCGTTTACGTCTCCAAGAACACGCGATTCAGGAAGCTATTGCGTTCGGCCTTCTATCTGCCGACAGTCTGCTCCATGACCGCGATCGGCATCCTGTGGTCATTCCTTCTCGACCCTCAGATAGGCCTTTACACCCATTATTCAAGCCTCATTGGACTGCCTAGCCTGGGTTTCCTCAAGGATCCTGTGATGGCGATGCCCACAGTGGTGCTGCTCACGGTCTGGAAGAATTTCGGCTCGACCATGATCGTGTTGACGGGAGGAATACTGAGCATATCCCAGTCATATTATGAGGCCGCGGACATAGACGGCGCCGGCGCGGTTACGCAATTCTTCAGGGTGACGTTGCCCATGCTTGTCCCGACCCTGGGCTTTTGCGTGATAACAAATACGATGGCCAACATGCAGGTGTTCGACCAGATCTATATCATGACGCAAGGCGGGCCTCTTTTTAAAACCGAGACGGCGGTTTCCTATATTTACAATGTGGGATTCAAGACCAGTCCCATGGATTTGGGGTATGCGTCAGCGCTTGCCGTGGTCCTGTCCATAATTATAGGCATTTTCGCGCTCACCATGAATCGGTATTTCTTGCGGAAAGAAGCCGGTGAAATCTGATGGAGCATACTATGAGGCGGAAAAGGGCGATTGTGCCGACGGTTCTGGCGGCAGGTCTGCTGATTCTCGTGCTGCACCCGTTCCTATGGCTGATCCTGTCCACGTTCAAGAACGAAAGCGACATCGTGCAATACCCGCCGACTTTTTTTGCGGGCAGGTACACTTTTCTCCAGTACATAAAGGTGTGGGAAAGCATCCCGCTCCTGAACTTCATATGCAATACGGTCATTTACGCGGGAAGCGTGGTAGTGATATCCAGCATCGTCGATTCCATGGCGGGGTACGCATTTGCCAGGATCAAATTCAAATTCAGGAACCAATTATTCGTCGTCATACTCATATCAATGATGATCCCATCCCAGGTCTTGATGATCCCATTGTTTCTCGAGGAGCATAAGCTTGGAATACTCAATTCATATGCAGGCCTGATCCTGCCGAAGGCGGCCGACGCTTTCGGGATTTTCCTGATGCGCGCCTTTTTCACCTCGCTGCCGAAAGAACTGGAAGAAGCGGCCCGAATAGATGGCCTTGACGAGTTCAGGATACTGTTCGTGATAATGTTCCCTCTCTGCATCCCCGGCGTGCTGACATGCGCGGTCTTCAATTTCGTCGGCAACTGGAACGACCTGCTCTACCCCCTCCTGATGACAAGCTCCGCGGAGATGCGGACCCTATCAGCGGGCCTTGCCATGTTCGTCGGAGACAGAACGATCGAGTACGGCCCCACTCTGGCGGCGTCATTCATTTCACTGGTCCCTCTGATTTTGATATACATCTTCGGGCAGAAGTACTTTGTGCAGAGTTTCGCCACTGCGGGAATTAAGGGATGAAAGGAAAGACCATGGCAAAGAAGGCGCGCGTCGCGATTGACCGCGACTACCGAATCGCGAAGATTGACAAGAGGATCTACGGCTCGTTCATAGAGCACATCGGACGCGCCGTGTACGGGGGCATCTACGAACCGGGGCATCCCCTCTCCGACGATCAAGGCTTTCGCAAGGACGTGATAACGCTCACGAGGGAGCTCGACGTGCCCATCGTGCGCTACCCAGGCGGCAACTTCGTCTCCGGGTACGACTGGGAGGACGGCGTAGGCCCCCGGGAGAAGCGACCGAGAAGGGCGGAGCTCGCGTGGTTCGCGGTGGAGACCAACCAGGTGGGGACGGATGATTTCGCCGAATGGGCCCGGCGGGCGGGAACGGAAGTCATGATGGCGGTGAATCTCGGGACGCGCGGACCGGACGCCGCGCGGAACCTCGTGGAGTACTGCAACCATGAATCGGGAACCCGCTACAGCGACATGCGCATCGCCAATGGCTGGCGCGCGCCGCACGGGATCAAGGTGTGGTGCCTGGGCAATGAGATGGACGGCCCCTGGCAGATCGGTCACAAGACCGCGGAGGAATACGGACGGACGGCGGCGGAGGCCGCCCGGGTCATGAAGATGATGGATCCCACCATCGAACTCGTGGCCTGCGGGAGCTCTGGACCCTCAATGCCCACGTATCCCGCCTGGGAAGACGAGATCCTGAGCCACACGTACGACCTGGTGGACTACGTCTCATTGCACGTCTATTACCCCAAGAAGGACGATGACCTGCCCTCCTTCCTGGCGCAGTCCTGCGGCATGGATGAGTTCATCCGCACGGTCGCCTCCACGTGCGACTACGTGAAGGCCAAGCGACGCAGCAAGAAGACGATGTACCTTTCCTTCGATGAATGGAACGTCTGGTACCACGCGCTGGCCTCCAATGGGAAGTCGCCCCGCTGGCAGACCGCCCCCGCCTTCAATGAGGACATCTATACTTTCGAGGACGCGCTGCTCGTGGGGAGCATGCTCATCACGCTCCTCCGCAACGCGGATAGGGTGAGGATGGCGTGCATCGCCCAGCTGGTGAACGTCATCGCGCCCATCATGACCGCCAACGGGGGAGGCGCGTGGAAGCAGACCATCTTCTACCCCTACCTGCACGCGTCCCGTTACGGCCGGGGAACGGCGATGCGTCTGGCGGTGGATGGGCCGACGTATGACTGCCGCGGGTTCGAGAGGGTGCCGGCCCTGGATGCCGTAGCGGTGGAGGATGAGGAGGGCCAGGCTCTCACGTTCTTCGCCGTCAATCGCGACGTTGACGATCCGCTGGACGTGGAGATCAGCCTGCGCGACTACCTGGGCTACAGCGTCGTGGAGCACATCGTGCTTGACCACCCCGAGGACCTCCTCGCGGCGAACACGGTTGAGTCCCCCAAAAGGGTCGCGCCGCGCGCAGGCACGGAGTGGAAGATGGACGGTACGACCCTCCGCGTCCGCATGCCCCGGCTCTCCTGGAACGTGGTGCGGTTGGCCAAGAAGCGCGAGACGTGATAGAAAGCGGCCTCAGGCGAAGGCGCGGGAATGCGGAGTCGGACCGGCATCAGCCGTTCTTCGCGCCTTCCGCGGTAACTTCCTTCCGGTAGGCTCCCGGAGTCAAGCCGAGGACCCGCTTGAAGACGACGCTCATGTACTCGGGGTGCGCGTAGCCCGCAAGCTCCGCGATCTCCTCCAAGGACAAGTCCGTCTCTCCCAGGAGCTGCTTCACGCGCTTCAGCTGCACGGCGCGGATCTCCCCCTGCGGGGAACGCCCAAGGTACGTGCGGAATCGCCGCTCCAGGAGACTCCGCGAGATGCCGGTGTGCCTGACGACGTCATCCACCGTCACGCCGCCGCACGCCCGCTCCCGGATGAAGCGGACGGCGGCGGCCACGTAGTGATCCTCGATGCTGAGCACGTCCGTGGACCTGCGGCTCGCCACGCACAGCGGCTGTATGAGGTGCTCCTCCGCGGAGGCCTTCCGCCTCGCCATCAACCCATCCAGCATCTCCGCCGCCTCGTATCCGATGCCTTGCGGGTTGGGCACCACGCTGGAGAGGGGAGGGTCGCACAGCTCACAGAGCACCTCATCGTTGTCCACGCCGAGGACGGCCACCTCCTCGGGGACCGCCACGTCCACCGCGCGGCAGGCGTCAAGGAGCTGCTGACCGCGGACGTCATTGGTCGCCATCACGCCCACGGGCTTGCGGAGGGAGCGGACCCAGCGGCCGATCTTCCGCTGGTCCTCCTGCCACGCCGGCGCGTGCCCTCCGTGCCACGGGGATTCATAGAGCGAGCACGTGCCGCCCGCTTTGGAAACCCTTTCGGCGAAGCCTGCCCAGCGCTCGGTGGACCAGGCCTCCCTGCTGAAGCCGCAGAAGGCGAGGTTATGGAAGCCGCGCTCGAGGAGGTGCTCAGCCCCCAGCCGACCGATGGCGCGCATGTCGGAGCATATGCGAGGGAGGCCAAGGCCGCCGTAGAGATCGTTGAGGTCTATGGCGGCAATGTGTTTCTCCCTGAACGCGCGGGCGAGCTGGCGTGTGGTGGACCGGCAGATGATGCCGTCCCAGCGCTTTCGGAGGAGCCAGGGAGGCGGGGGCGCGCGCAGCTCGCGCTCCTCCAGGAAGATGGACCAGGCCCGGTGTGACTTTTGGTAATTCGAAATTCCCTCGAGAATCTGCCGGCCGTATATCCCCGACATCTCCACGATCAAGGCGACTCGAGGCCGTTCAATCATGGCAGACCCTCCATTGTCCTCACCGTGCATGGCGACTGTACTGTCCCCGAGAGGAGGGGTCAATTATGCTCCCATCATCGCGAGTGAACCGGTCCGGGATTGCCGGAGACCGAAATCCTTGAGAGGATACGGTCATGGGCGACGGAAGCAGGTTTTCTCCAGAGGTCAAGGAACGGGCGGTACGGCTGGTTCTCGAGCAGGTGAAGGACAATGAACCAACCTGGCCCATCATCGTCTCGGTAGCCACGAAGATCGGGTGTACCGTCGAGACACTCATCGAGCTCATGAAGAAGCGGATCGAGGAGACGATCGCGCGGGCGTCGACTAGCCGTTCTTGAGGCCGAGCAGCTCGATGCGTCCGGAGACGCCCAGCTTGCGATAGAGATTGCCGTTATGGTTGTTTACGGTCGATGGCGACAGTCCCAGGCACGACGCGATCTCTTTATCGCTCTTTCCGGTGAGGATGAGCCGCGCTATCTCCCTCTCTCGGGCCGAGAGGCCTTTTTCCCCGAAGAGCCGCTCGTAGTCGAAGCCTCCGCTCCTCCCGGGCGACTCGGCTCCGGCGTCCATGGAGTCCAGCAGGTCGACGATCGAGTCCTTGATGCGGTCCTTCGTCCTCGCGGTCACCTGTCGCCTCCATGCCACCAGCCTCGAGACCTTCGCGACGAGCTCGGGCGCCGAGAAGGGCTTCTCGATGTAGTCGATCGCGCCCTCGTCGATGGCGGCCACCTTCTCGCGGCCGTCGGCGCGCGCGGTAAGGAAGAGGAAGGGCAGCTCGGCCGAGCGCGGATCGCCGCGGACCGAGCGCAGGAGGCCGTAGCCGTCCATCACCGGCATCATGACGTCGCTGATCACGCAGTCGACCGGCGAGCGACGCGTCGCCTCGAGGGCCTCGGCCCCGTCCGCCGCCGCGAGCACCTCGAAGCGCTCTCCGATCACGGCGGCTAGGAGCGCGCGCAGGTCCGCGTCGTCCTCGGCGATAAGGACGACGCCCTCCTTCGCGGGCTTTGCCGGGCCGCGCTCCTCGGGGCGCTCCGCGGGGCGCGAGAGCTCCGCGATGTAGCCTTCGGTCCGCGAGGCGAGGGGCCGCGACGCTGCCTCCGGCTTCCGCTCGCCCGTGACCCTTGGGATCACCAGGGAGAAGACGCTGCCCTTCCCGATCTCGCTGCGCAGCTCGACGCGGCCACCGTGGAGCTCGGCGACCTCCTTGACGAGGGCGAGCCCGATGCCCGTCCCTTCGTACCTCCGCTGGCCCTCGCGCTCGGCTCGGTAGAAGCGCTCGAAGATGCGCGAGCGCGCCTCCTCCGGTATTCCGATCCCCGTATCGGCGATCTCGACGCGGACCGAGCTCTCCGAGGGCTCGTCCCTCGCCTTCATCTCGACGCGGCCGCCCCGGGGCGTGAACTTGAGGGCGTTCGAGATGAGATTGAGCAAGGCGGCCTCGATGAGGTCGGGCTCGGCCATGATAAGTAGTCCTTGCTCGGCCTCGAGCGCGAGCGCGATGCCGAGCGAGGAAGCGAGAGGATCGAACTCCGCCTTCAGCGCGGCGAGGAAGCTCCCGAGGTCCATGACGGTCCGGCTCGCGCCGGGCTCGCGCTGGTCGAGCCTGGACAGGGTGAGGAGATTGCCGATGCTCTTCTTGAGCTTCTTCGCGTTCCGCTCGATGGCCCCGACCGCCCAGGCCGTGTCGACCCAGGGCCGCGACTCTCCGCCCAGGACGACTCGCTCCGCCATGCTGGCGATCACCGACAGGGGCGTGCGCAGCTCGTGCGACACGTTCATGACGAAGCTGGTCTTCTGCCTGTCGAGCTCGCGCAGGAGCTCGCTTTCGGCCTCCGCGCTCCGCCTCCCGGCTCCGGCCGCGCGCAGCTTGTCGCCGAGGTCGAAGGAGAGAACGAGGGCCTGTATGAGGAGCCCGATGACGAGGGGATAGCCCTGGAAGGCGAAGTCCTCGAAGATCGTGCCCGCGACGAGGGTTTCGTTGATGTAGCCGTTCGCGAAAAGGCCTCCGAGGAGGAAGACCGCGGTCAGGGCGAGGCTGAGCCGCGCCTCGCGATTGCCGCGCCGTATCTCGCGCACGAGCGTGACGACGAGGAAGCCCATGACGACTATGGTGATGACGTCCATGGCGCGCCGCGATGCGCGCGAGAGATCGGAGGCGCCCAGGCACATAAGCAGGGCGTCATAGGCCGCGAAGGCGGCGATCGCGCGTCCTATCCACGTGAACAGGGCGTCGGCGCGGAGGTTCCTCGCGCGCAGGGAGAGGTAGTCCCTGTAGAAGAAGGTCAGGGAGGCGATGTAGAGGGGCTGTACGACGCAGTAGGCGTCTATCGTGTAGGTGTCGATGTAGAAGCGGTAGTAGGAGCGGATTATCAGGTAGAGGGCCGATAGGAACGTGCTCAGCCCGAGGGAGAAGAAGACTCTCTCTTTGGCGGTGTAGGCGACGAAGAAGCCGTGGAGCGCCATGACGAAGAGGGCTCCGATCATGAAGGGGAGGAGCCAGGTCGAGAGATCGCCCGCCCCCGAGTAGCGCGGGATGATCGGGGAGGTCGAGCTTCTGTAGAGCTCGTCGTCGGCGCTTCGCTTCGGTATGTTCGTCTCGAGCCGCGCCACCGCGCCGTCCGGGCCCACGATGTAGAGGCCGGTGCCCGATGACGCGAGGGCTACGGGCTCCGCTACGCCGCCCGGCCCGCCGTCGAGGGCGAAGGTCCTGGTCTTGCTCGTCCAGAGACGGTCCCCGAGATAGACCGAGAGGGATCGGCTCCCGCCGTTGGCGATGAAGAGATGGTCGGCTCCGTCTATCGCGAGAGACCGCGGGTCGGCGAAAGCCTCGGCCCCGCTCAAGAAGCGCGGATCCTCCAGCCGGCCGTCCAGCGCGAGGACGCCGTCGCCCGAGTCGTCCGGGGCGTCGATCCCGATATATAGGAGTCCGTCGTCCCAGCAGAGCGAGGTGGCCTCGAAGCCGGCCCTGGTCGACGCGGGCAGGGCCTCCCCGAGCGAGGAGAGCTCGAGCCGCGCCTGCGACGCCCTCCCGGCGCCCGCTGCCGCGCGCGCGTAGAGCGCCAGAGCGGGGGAGCTGCCCTCGCCTGCGTCAAAGAGCACGGCCAGGCCGTCGCGCTGCGTGCTCGCGAAGGCGATGGCCTCTCCTTCGCCCGCGAACGGCGACTCGATCACGCGCGACCGATCGAGTCCGCCTTCCTCGTTCGGCTCGAGTATCTCGTACGCGACATGATCGCCGGTATCGGCGGCGAGGCGCGCGAACAGCGGACGGCCGCTCGCGCTCTCGAATACGTAGGCCGCCGAGAGGCCCTCGCTCGCGCTCTCCTGCCCTGCGGCGTCCGCGGGCTTGAGGTCAAGCGTATATGTCCGTACCCGTCCCGATCGATCGCCTTCCTTCGAGCCGAGGCATACGTAGACGCGGCCCTCGTCCTCGCAGACCGCAATAGACGCTCTTCGGGCCGCGGCCTCGCCGGGGACGCCCGCGGGAGCGGGGGTCGAGTCGCTCAAGTAGTCGAGCGCGCGCGAGCAGGATGCCATGAGGACTATGGTCACCAGACCGTGGATGGCGAGCAATGGAGCATTCATGACCGCGTCGAGTTTATCAGGTACGCCAGGCCGGCGATATATGCCGGACGCGATTTTCGGCTAATCCCGCCTACCCTGCGGCGCTTCGTTGACAACCCAGTATACTTGATCTACTATCTCCTCATGCGATTCGGTATCTGGTTCGTATAACAATCCCTTCTTCTCGTACTTCCTCATCGGGAGACCTTGCCGGGCGCGAGGGCGGTTCTTCGTCCGCGTTCCGGCATGCGGCAACGAAAAGAAGGGAACGTTATGGATACCGAGTATCACCGCGCTCAGGCTTCGCCCGAGCGCTTCTGCGGGCTTTTCCTCGATCCAACCAATCATACGCACGATGAATTTCAAAAGGCCTTCGGCCCCGAGACGGCCGATTCCGTATTCCGCTCGCTTTACCGTACGAGTAGGGACGATAGACACTATAGGCAGATCGTTCCTGAAAAGATCCTCTGCGACCGCGATGCGAAGAAGTACGCGTTCCGATTGCGCGACGATCGGATCATCGAGACGGTCTGCATCCGGAGGAGGACGGGCACGACTATCTGCCTGAGCACGCAAGTCGGCTGCGCGGTCCGATGCAGGTTCTGCCGATCCGGGCGGCAAGGCCTCATCCGAAATCTTCGCGCGTCTGAGATCGTCCAGCAACTGCTCTTCGCCGATGAGGGCGTGAACAGGATCGTCTTCATGGGCGTCGGGGAACCCTTGCATAATTACGACGAAGTGATCAGGTCGATCCGCATACTGCGCGATCGAAAAGGTTTGAATTTTCCGACCGACGGCATCAGCATATCGACGGTAGGTCCGGTCGGTCCCTTGGCCTCACTCCGCGAGGAGCATCTTAAAATACAACTGGTGCTGTCGCTCCACGCGACGGACCAGGCGACACGGGACTACCTCGTGCCGGGCATGGCGGGGTACGCCATCAACGAGGTCGTATCGATGGCGATGGACTACGGCAGGAGGCATGGGCGGACGATCGAGATCGCGTATCTGGTATTGCCCGGCGTTAATGATCGGACCGAGGACCTCGACCGCTTGATCCGTTGGTTTTCCGGGAAGGATGTCGTCGTCAATCTCATGAGGTATAACGGAGAGCCTTCGGCAGACTTCAAGGCCGCGCCTCGGAAGAGCCTTGAAGGATTCAGGTCGAGGCTCGAGTCGAACGAGGTACGAGCGACGATCCGGAAGAGCATGGGTAATTCCATCGAGGCTGCGTGCGGGCAATTAGCGATCAGGTAGGTCGCCCCGGGGAGGAAGCATGGGCTACGTCGAGACAAACAAGGAAGCCTGAGAAGAGGCCTTCGAGATGCGCGCGCCCGGTTGGGGCGAGGATATCGTCCCTCGCGTGCGGAGCGAGGAGTATCCATTCTTCAACGAAGAGATGGCCGCCGCTCTGCGCGGACGCGATGTCCGCGGCAAGTGCGTCGGGCAGTTCTGCTCGAACAATGGCAGGGACCTTCTGTCCCTGGTCCGGTCTTCGGGAGCGCGGCGGGGATTGGGTTTCGATATCGCCGAGAACCAGGTCGCCTTCGCGAACGAGAAGGTGACCGAGCTGGGTATCGACTGCCGCTTCGAGGCCGCGGACATCCTGGCGATCGGCGACGGTCACCTCGGCGAGCTCGACGCCGCGATCATCACGATCGGGGCCTTGTGCTGGTTCGAAAATCTCGGCGCCTTCTTCCGCGCCGTCGCGCGCTGCATGAAGGACGGCGGCATCCTCGTCATCCACGAGCAGCATCCCGTGACGAACATGCTGAGCCTGCCGGGCGACGAGGGCTACGCCGAGGAGTATCCGGCGAATCTGGCGCATTCCTATTTCCGCAAGGTATGGAAGGGGAACGACGGCATGGGCTACATGACTGGGCGATCCTATGTCTCTAAAACCTTTACGGACTTCTCGCACTCCCTATCGGAAATAATCGGCGCGCTGCGCGATGCCGGTTTCGCCATCCTGTCCCTTCTCGAGTACGAGCGCGATATATCCGGAATGTTCGGCCACTTGGAGAGGAAGGGGATTCCGCTCTCGTACATCCTCGAGGCGAAGAAAGCCGGGATCTGATTCCTGCCCCAGGTACAGCTTCGCGTAGGCGCGGGACTCCGGGTCAGCACCGTAGCGCTCTTCCTGCTTGAGCTCGAGGCGGCGGGCGGAGCCGATCGCGGCGCTCGAGTAGCCGTAGCCGATGCTGATGATGTAGATGTAGATGTACTTCTTGAAGCCGATCGCGGAGACCGCGAGGCAGAGTCCGAAGGACAGGATCGTCGCGGACGGCAGGAGGCCGCCGAGGATCGTCGTCGTGAACATGCATCAAGAATAATGGCACCGGAGGGCCTCGTCCCTTTCGCCCGCTACGGCGCGATCGCGGTCAAGTAGGGATAGCCGCCGTTGATCGAGCTCGAGATCGACCAGACGTCGTCCGTCCCGTTCGCCGTCTCGCCGGAGAAGTCCCATCCGGCGAAGGTCGTCTGCGTCTTCATGGCCGACGTGGTAGCGGCCGTTCCGCCGTCGCTGTGGGTGGTTCCGCTCGTCTCGGAGTCGAAGAAGCATCCGGTCACCGTTCCCGATAGCGGTGGCCGATATCCGACGAGTCCGCCGACGTCGCCCGATCCCGAGACGGCGCCGGTCGCGTAGCTGTCGATCAGCGTCGTCGAGGCGCAGTACCCCACTAATCCGCCGATAGCCATGTTTCCCGTCACGGAGCCCGTCGAGTAGCAATCCTGGATCGTGCCTTCATCGTATCCGACGAGTCCTCCCGCGTATTGGTAGGATGACACGGACGCCGCCGAGTAGCAGGAGGATAAGGTTGCGTCGTTGTATCCGACGAGCCCGCCGGCGCAGCTCCCCGATCCGGATACCGATCCCGTGGCGCGGCAGTTGTGAATGTACCCGTCGTCGGCGCAGCTTCCCGCAAGGGCGCCGACATAACTGGCGCCAGCGACGCTGGCGTCTTCGATCATGAGATCGTCGACTACGCCGCCGGAGATGTATCCGAACAGTCCTTGATGGCTGCTCGTCCCATCGATGGTCAGGTCGTGTATCGCGTAGCCGTTTCCGAGGAGCACTCCGGTAAAGGGCGCGGCGCTCGTGCCGATCGGCGTCCACGATGAAGACGCCGAGCAATACACATCCCCGCCCAATAGGTAGCCGCCGGCCGGATCGTTCCTGATAAGATCGAGTCCCGAGCTGCTTCCGATCACGGTATAGATGACGACTCCCGAAGACGTGGTCCTCGCGCAGAAGCGGTGGGCCTCCGAGAGGTTCCCCGACGTGTCGGCGTTTCGCACCGAGAATTCATAGATCGTATTCGCGGAGAGCCCTTCTTGCGTGAAAGCCAACGTGCCTGCGTCCACCGTCGAGCTCCAGCTGCTCGCGCCGCCGGCGCAGACGATCTCAGCACGATCCAGGTCGGCGTCGTCGAGGTCCGTCCAATAGAAGGTCACGCTCGCGTCGGTCGCCATCATGCCTGTCAGCGTTATCTCGGACGGCGGATTTGTGTCCGGCGCATCGGCCGGAGTGCCGCTTCCCCCTCCGCCGCCTCCGCAGGAAAGCAGGGCGAAGGCCGCCAGACACGCTGCCGCGACGAACGATGTACGCTTCATCTTTCCCTCCGAAAGCACACGCTCCCATTTTCCGGGATCAGGTTCGAGTGCCAGCTCGAGTAAGATTAGCTCAATTATGCGGAACGCAATATTGTGGTTTTATACGTAAGCGGCGCTCGAAGTTCCGCGATCCGCGGCTCGAGATCGTTTTCCGCCCTCGCGCGTCGTCCATCTCGCGCGACGGCCCGGGTTTTTGTAAGTATCTTCGATACAGGAGGCCTGTATGGCGAAAACTCCTGACATCGATATTCTGAGTGTCCTCAAGGCGAGGTTCGAGAAGAACATGAACCGCCACGAGGGCGTCGGCTGGGGCGATGTGGGAAAGAGGATCGCCGCGAGCAAGGGCAAGCTCGAGGCTCTGATCGAGATGGAGAGGACGGGCGGCGAGCCGGACGTGATCGGACGCGACGCGTCGACGGGCGAGCTCCTGTTCTGCGACTGCTCGGCGGAGAGCCCGGCCGGTCGGCGCGCTCTGTGCTACGACCGCGCGGCGCTGGCGTCGCGCAAGGAGCACAAGCCGGGCGGGAGCGCCGTGGAGGCGGCCGCGTCGATGGGCGTCGAGCTCCTTACGGAGCGGCAATACAGGGACTTGCAAGAGCTCGGCGAATTCGACGCGAAGACCTCGAGCTGGATCGCCACGCCGGACGAAGTACGAAAGCTCGGCGGAGCCCTGTTCTGCGACCGCCGCTACGATCGCGTCTTCGTCTACCACAACGGCGCGGAGTCGTACTACTCGGCGCGAGGATTCCGGGGCTGCCTGAGGGTATAGGCGCCCCGCTCGAGTAGCCCGGCGCCCGAGCAGCCTGCTATACTCGGCTTCCTATGGACAGCGCTCCGGCTCGGCATAATGTCGCGGACTCGGCCTTCTTTTCCTCGCTGCGCGAGGAGGCGAGCTTCTTTCTCGTGCGCCACGGCCGGAGCGAGGGGAACGCGAAGCGGATCTTCCAGGGACTCCTCGATCTGCCCTTGGACGATTCGGGCAGGCGGCAGACGCGCGACGCCGGCGCGTGGTTGGCCGGCCAGGGCGTCGCCCGCGTGCTCTCGTCCCCGCTCGCGCGGGCAATTCAGACCGCGACGATAATCGCCGAGGCCTGCTCCTGTCGCGCGGAGCCGAACGATCTCTTGAAGGAGATCGACACCGGTATCTTCACGGGCCTTGGCTTCGAGGATTGTGAGGCGCGATATCCCGAGGCTTTCGCCGAGTTCGAGTGGCGCAGCTGGGACGCCGTGCCCGGGGCCGAGGGCTCCGGCGCGCTCTACGCGAGAGCCCTGGACGCGTGGGCGATGCTCCGCGACCTGCAGCCCCAGATCGGCGGCAAGATCGCGATCGTCACGCACGCCGGATTCCTGCAGTGGATGATCCGCGCGACCTTCGGCTCGAGATCGTGGATGCCTCTCTTCGCGACGGCGAACTGCGGCGTCTTCGAGCTCTCCGTCGAGCCGACGAGCGCGGGGCCGGCGTATATGCAGTGGAGGCGGCTGAACTTCGTCGCCCCCTCGGTCTGAATAGAGCCGAGTCGGGCGGTCGCGCCTCGAGGCTTTTTGGGCCAGCGTCACTCGAGAAGCATCGCTTCGAGTTCCCGCTCGACGTCGAGGTGGCATCGCGCGCGCGGCAGTCGAGTATCATCCGATAGACGGCTTCGACACCTCCGGCCTCGTCCCCGTGCACGCCAGCCGTGCTCAATACGGAATGGGCCGAGCCTCCCGGCGGCCTGTATTCCACCGCGATGATCGGAAACCGGACTCCGCGATAGGCGACGTCCCCGATGGTCAGGACTTCGAATCGAGGATCCTCTTCGGCGATCTCGATCAGGTCCCGCTCGATGCCGTCGAGCCTGGCGACGCGTGCGTCGCCCAACGTGCTGCATGCGGCCGACAGCGAAAGCGCGATAAGGCCGAGGGGCATGGCCGCGCATCTACGCTTCCCCGCTCGCGTCATCCGCCTATCTTCCTCCCCGCTTCCGCGGCGGCGTCCTGCCCGGCCCGAAGTATTTCTCGCTCCGATAGCGGAGCCAGACGCGCAGGACCTGGGGAATCTCGTCCTTCTGCTCGTCTCTCAGTGTACTATAGAGAGCGAGGGCGCGGTCGCGCTCGGTGCGGCAGCCTGAGTTGTCGTGGGCATCCCACTTCGAGCGCGCGAGGCGGATGAGGCGGCAGGTCTCCTTGACGGGATCGTCCGGGCTCTTCGGCATGGCGCGATTGTAGCGCGTTTTTCGCGACCTGTTCCCGCCGATCAGGACGGCCACTTCTCCGCGATCGCCCGGGCCATCCTTTCGACGCCTTCGAGAACGAGGTCGGGCAGCTCCGAGGGGCAGCGCGCCCTCTGGTTCTTGTAGATGCCCGTCCTGACGAAGACCGTCCCCATGCCCACGGTCTTCGCCGGAATGACGTCCTTGTCGATGCGATCGCCGACCATGATGCATGCCTCGGGATCGAGGCCATCGCGCCGGCATATCTGCTCGAAGTATCGCGGATCGGGCTTGGTCACGGAGTAGTCGTCCTGGGTGGCTCGGGACGAGAGATAGCCGGCGAGGCCGCACTGGTCGAGGAGCTCCATGATCTCGCCGCCGTATTGCCCGCATAGCACGAGCCTGAAGCGCTCGGCGAGGGCGGGGATCTCGGTCTCGACGCCTTTCATCAGAGCGAGAGGAGGTTTTGCCTGCTTCCACTCTTCCGCATATCGCGCCTTGATCGAGGCGAAGAGCGCGATGTCGCCTCGCGCGCGCTTCCAGAAGATGTAGTCCCTCGTGTGAGGGCAGTGACTCTGAACGCTTTCCTCAGTATCCATCCAGTATCGCGCGAGGTCGTATCCCGGGACGCTATCGCTCAGGATCCCGGCGATGACGCGGGCACCGGCATTCTCGTACTCGGCCTCGTCGAGGATGACGCCTCCGGCGTCGAGGAGCACGGCGGTCTTCGATCGCATTTTCGTATTGTAGCCCAAACGCGCGCGACGCGCGAGGGAGACTGCTCGGCTCACCAGATTCCCGGAATCATCCGCCAGCGCGCCTTTGCGCAGTACTCGACGTAGCCGGGAAGGCCTGCCCTCAGCATAATCTCCTCGTCGCGGGCGCGGACGGCCAGGATGGGTATGTACGCCAGGGCCGGGATGAGCGCCCACCACGAGCCGAGCGCGAGGGGCGAGGCGAGGTAGAAGAGGATCATCGCCGCGTACATCGGGTGGCGGACGATCGCGTAGGGGCCCGAGTCGATGACTTTCTGCCCCTCTTGGATCTCGACGACGCGGGACGCGTAGGAGTTGGCGCGCATGACCGCGAAGACGACGGCGTAGCCGATCGCCGTGAGCGCGAGCCCCGCCCATGCGACCGCCTCGGGCGCCTGCGACCAGCCGAGGCGATAGTCGAAGCCCGGTATGATGAAGATCGGGAAGAGGACGATCCAGGCCCAGGCGAGGAAGCGTTTCTGGGTCGAGCGCTTCTCCCGCATCCTGAGTCTCCTCTCCAGGAGGGACGGGTCGCGGACGACGAAGTAGGAGAGGGTCAGGATCATCATCGCGGAGAGGGTCGCGAGATACCTCCAGCCCCGCGCCCAGTCAAGCCCGCCCGTCGGCGCGAAGATAAGGACGCCGATGAACGCCATTCCCGGGACGAATCGCGAGAGGGCGCGCAGGACGAGTACGCCCCTGCGCGGCTTGCCGTCGATCGTCGTCGTATTGTCCATGGCTGCCTCCGAGCGGCGCCCGCCCGAGGGGCGCCTCGGTAAATATCGGTCCTTCGCCCGCTCGATGTCCAGGACGGTCCGCGCGCAAGTGAGCGTCGGCTAACGCCGATTCGCCGTCGACGGGTCGTTGGCGCTATACTATCCGTCGGGAGGACGCGATGGGCGCATCGAGCCGCGGGACCACGGTATTCCGAAAGCTCTCGATCTACGGCTTCCAGGCCGTGGAGGGGGGCCACTACTTCCACGCCCTCCTCGAGTTCGACATCACGGGGCTCCGTAAGGCACTGCGCGAAGCGAGGGTCGAGGGGCGGGGAGGCTCGCTCTTCGCCTTTTTCCTCAAGGCGATCGCGGTCTGCCTGAAGGAATTCCCCGACTTCAACTCGATGGGCGACGCCCGAAGGACGACGAGCTTCGACGAGGTGGGCGTCAGCGTCCCGATCGAGATGGAGAGAGACGGCGAGATCTACAACAAGCAGCTCGTCATCCGGAACGTCGAGCGGAAGAGCGTCGCCCAGATCGGGGCCGAGATCGAGGCGGCGCGCTCGGCCCACGACGACGTTCAGTCCTACCTGCCTTCGCCCTTCCTGCGGCGCTTCTTCGGGATCCTGCCGGGATTCTTCGTCGGATTCGTCCTGCGCGCGGTCATGCGGAATCACCGCATGATCGAGGCATCCTCGGGGACCGCCTTCGCGACGAGCGTGTCGATGTTCTCGAGCGCGCCGGGCTTCATCCTGCCGTTCATAGGCGGGCCGAAGGCATCGGCCTTCGCGATCGGGAGCGTCGTCAAGAAGCCGGTAGTCGTCCGCGGGGATGTCGTGGTCCGCGAGATCGTCAACATCACGGCTTCGTTCAACCACGACCTCGTGGATGGCGCGCCGGCCGCGAGGTTCATCAATCGTCTGCGCTCCCTCATTGAGAAGAATTTTCGGGAGCTGCTGGCCTAGCGGCGGGCGCGCGTCGGGCGAGGCCGCCCCCGCTCGATCACTCCAGGACTTCGATGTCGTCGTCGGGCGTCCGGATCACGTAGTTGTTGCGGCCGCGCTCCTTGGCGCTGTAGAGGGCGCGGTCCGCGAGCTTGATGGCCCGCAGTTCGTCCGCGGCGCGCGACGCGTCGGTCAGGACGGCGCAGCCGATGCTGGCGCTTACTTTCAGGTCGGGGTACTGCTCGAAGGCAAGGGCCCTGACCATCGAGCAAATCCTCTCGGCGACTATCTTGGTCTCGCTCTCGCCGCAGTACGGCAACACGATGGCGAACTCGTCCCCGCCGTACCTCCCGGCGATGTCGTAGTTCCTCAGCGCGGCCGCCGGGTCGCCGTCCGTCTCGTAGCGGCCCTTGATGTCGTAGTTCCTCGAGCTCGCCCTGAGCGTGTCCGCGAATTTTTTTATCACCGCGTCACCGGCCTGATGGCCGAAGCGGTCGTTGATGCTCTTGAAGTGGTCGATGTCGATGATCATCACGCAGACCGGGATGGAGTGGCGTCTGGACAAGTTGAACAGCTCGGAGAAGCGTCGGTGGAAGGCCGCGTGGTTCAGGAGCTCGGTCATGCTGTCGCGCTCGGCGAGCTCGGTGAGGCTCGCGTTCTTCGCCGTAAGCTCCCGATTGGCCTCGATCAGCTCGTCGGCGAGCTTGCGTATCTCGATCGTCCGCCCGCGCACCATCTCGCCGAGATTGCGATTCATCGACTCGACCTCGCGGCGCGCGCGGATGAAGCGCTTCTGGAGGAGCTGGTCCATCGCGAAGATGAGGATCAGGAAGGAGTACTCTGCCGTATACATGAGGCCGAGGACTCCCGACGCGGTCAGGATGTCGACGATGATCGAGGCGAAGAAGGCCAGGAAAGCGGCGAGGAGGGGCGAGATGTCCCTGCTCTTCCTCGTCGCGAAATCCCTGATGATGAGGAAGGAGATGTAGCATATCCCGAAGGCCTGGGCGAGGAATTGCGCGTTCCAGACGGGGCCGGACTCGTGCTCGAAATAGGTCGCCCAGGCGCCGAAGGCGCGGATCGTCCTCTCGACGGGGCGCTGCTCGTCGACGATGTATCGCATGAGTGCGAGCCCCGCGACGAGGCAGGCCGCGAAGGCGCCGAGGAGGAGTCTGCCCGGCAGGTCGAGATCCCGAGACAGGATGCGGTAGGTGAAATGCACGACTTCGACGGCGATGGCGGCGGAGAGGAAGAAGTGGAGTCTTTCCCATGGAAGGCTGGACGCCTGGGTCCCGGATGCGTAGAGCAACGCGCCGACCGCGTCGTAGAGCGCGACCGAGAGGCAGAGCAGCGAGAAGTGAAGTCTGTCCTTTCCCGTCCTGTCGCGTAGGAAGTAGCTGAAGTTGCTGATCCCGACGTACGCCGAAAGGGCGCAGGCGGCGAGATCCATGGCAGAGAACAGGTTCAAGACTTCCTCCGAGCATCGTGCCGATAGTGAAAGCATGGGCGGCGGGTCCTGGTTTGTCAAATTCAAGAGGACGTGGCTCGTCGCGGCCGCCTCTTCCCTCGGTCGTTCCGGCCGTCGCATACTGCGCGGCATGAAGCCCGATCGAAAGCGCGCGCGGCTCGCCGCGCTGCTCCTGTCAGCGGCCCTCGGGACAAGCCCCGCCTCGGCCGAGACTCTCTCGCCCGGCCTCGCCGTCGAGCGCCTCGGGGAGGGGATCTACCTCGTCACGCATTCCTATCCCTGGGCCTCGAACTCGCTCATCTGCGCGATGCGCGACGGCAGGCTCCTCCTCGTCGATACGCCCTGCACGCCCGAGGCGACCGACGAGCTCCTGCGCTGGGCGGCGGCGAAGTTCGGCGAGCGCGATGCCGTCGCGGTCACGACGCACTTCCACATCGACCGCCTGGGCGGGAACGCGGCATTGGCGCGCCGCGGCATCCCGATCTACGGCTCGACGCTGACGCCGAAGGCCATAGCCGAGCGGGGCGCGTCCTCGCTCGTAAAGCTCGAGACCATGATCGGCGACTCGGCGATCCGTTCATATTACGCGACGTTCAAATACGTCGCTCCCACGCGGCTCTTCGATCAGCGGGACGGCCTCGTCCTCGACTTCGGCGGCGAGGAAGCGCGAATCGAGTTCCCGGGCGTCGGGCACTCGGTCGATAACCTCATCGTCTACCTTCCCGACAAGCGCGTCCTCTTCGGGGGCTGCATGATCCTGTCGGCGGAGGCGAAGGGTCCGGGCAACGTCGCCGACGGCGACATTCCAAAGTGGATCAGTTCCCTGGCATTCGTCGATACCGAGGGCTGCGACATCGTGGTGCCCGGCCACGGCAGGCCGGGCGGGCCGAGCCTCGTCGCGCATACCAGCGAGGTCCTCCAGGCCTCGCTGGGCCGCGGCCGCTGAGGGAGGCGGGCTCGGGCCGCGGCGCGGGCGCTCCCGGCGAACGGGCGTCGGCGCGTCAGTCTATCTTGTCGAGCACTCCCGAGAAGTCGTTTTCGATGCCCAGCTCGTCGAGCTGGATCGAGGCCTGCCCGCGGTGGTGCGTCTGGTGGTTGAACCACTGCATGAGGAGCTGCCACAGGACGCGCTCGATAGTTCCCTTCCCCCACTCGATCTCGAAGGGGGCCGCGAAGGCCTCCTCGGGAATGGCTTCGACGACCGCGACGATGGCATCGTCGACGCGGGAGCGAAGGGCGACGAAGCCGCCCAGGGCGGCTGCTACCTTGCCCGGGTCGATCGCGTCCCCGCTCAGGTACGGAGCCGCGGCGTCCTTCGGGACGGGGCTGGCGCGGAAGCGCGAGAGCCGGTTCAGCCACTTGATGTCCGACTTGAGCGCGTGGCCCATCGTGGCGACGATCGTGGGGTAGTAGGCTTTGATCGGATGCTTCAGCTGGTCGGCGTCCATCGCGGCGACGGCGCCGAAGGCGGCGGCGTTTGCCTTCCTGTTGTAGCGGCCGTACGCGACGAAAATTTCTTTCATATCATTCCTCCTTTGCGGATCGCCTCGGACCGCACCTCGCCCTCGGCCACGATCGCGCAGCCGCCGGCGAGCCTGACGCGGTCTCCCGTGAGCGTTATGCGAATCAACCCTCCTCGGGCCGATGCCTGGTATGCCAGGAATTCGTTCGTTCCAAGGACGGGTGCCCAGTAGGGGGCCAGCGCGCAGTGGGCTGAGCCCGTGACGGGATCCTCGAAGACGCCTGCCTCGGGCGCGAAGAAGCGCGAGCTGACGGCGGCCGGCTCGTCCGGGGGCGCGCCGCCCGCCGATCGAGCGTCCCCGGCCCCGGTAACGATGATTCCGTGCAACGCGTCGGCCAGGGCCATGGTCGCGCCGCGGTCGGGGGCGAGGCGGCGCACCGCCTCTGCGGAGCCGAGGTCGACGAGCCAGTTGCGGCCTGCGTTCACACCCGACCACTCGGGCGCGTCATTCAGCCCAAGGGCCTCCGAGACTCGAGGGGGAAGGGGCGCGGCCGTCGCCGGCCTCGCGGGGAAGTCAAGCTCGACGGTATCTCCGTCGAAGCGCGCCCGGAGCTCGCCGGCCTGCGTCCGGAAGCGGACGACGTCCTCGGAGGCGAGCCCGAGCTCGCGCATGACGCGTGCCGCCGCGAGGGTCGGGTGGCCCGCCAGGGGGATCTCCATCGCGGGCGAGAACCAGCGGAGCCGCCACGACTCGTTCTCGCGCAGGACGAAGGCCGTCTCCGACAGCGCGAACTCTCGGGCCAGGGCCGCCATGGTCTCGACCGGGAGCTCGCGCTCGGGGAGGCACACGGCCGCCGGATTGCCCGAGAAGGGCCGGTCCGTGAACGCGTCGACTATGAAGTACCGCATGGATTCAGGATACGCCATGGGCCGCGCCGCGGGAAGCGGCGGCGCCGGGCATACCGCCGCGCTCCCGTCATGGTACAATCGCGCATCGTGGACGCGAAGAAGGCGACTCTCTACATCTTCTCGGGATTGCCCGGATCGGGCAAGACGGCGATCGCCGCCCGGGCCGCGGCTCGGCTCGGCGCGGTCTTCATCAGGATCGACACTATCGACCACGGCCTCGCCCAACTTTGCTCGTTTCGGGCCCAGGGAGAGGGCTATCGACTGGCGTACCGGATCGCCGCCGACAATCTCCGGCTCGGGATCGACGCGATAGCCGATTGCGTGAATCCCTGGGAGCTGACGCGGCGCGAGTGGGAGGCGGTCGCGACGGACAGCGGCGCGGCCTTCGTCAACATCGAGGTCGTCTGTTCGGACAAGGGCGAGCACCGACGTCGCGTCGAGGGCCGCGTCTCGGACATCGAAGGCTTCAAGCTCCCGACCTGGCAAGAGGTCGTCGACCGCGATTATCACGCCTGGGAGGACGAGCGCGTCGTCGTCGAGACGAGCGGTCGCCGCGTCGAGGAGTGCGTCGACGAACTCGTGCGCGAGCTGACTGCGCGGCGTCGGGGGAAGCAATGTTGAAATTCGACGGCGTCTTCGATCATGGCGAGAGGGCGACGCTCGTGCCGATCGCGAGGCTCGAGGATCTCAGGCTCGAGCTCGAGCGCTTCAAGGAGGGCCAAGAGCTCAACGGCTTCCAGAAGTGGATCGTGCGCGACTTGTATAAATTCGATCCTCCAGAGGGCTTTCCCGCCCGCTCGGTGATACTCGTGGCCGTTCCCCATCCTTTCTGCTCGAAGGTAGAGTTCGTCCGTGACGGCCGGACCTATCGCTGCTTCGGTCTTGTCATGTCCGATTTCGCTCGGGCCGAGGCGAGCCTCAAGTCGGCCCTTCCGGCGGCCTCGCGCGTCGCGAGGGCGGAGAGACTGCCCCTGAAGCGCCTGGCCGCGCGCAGCGGCCTCGCGCGCTACGGCCGGAACAACGTGTGCTACGTCGAGGGGATGGGCTCGAGCCTCTCCTTCATGGCCTTCTTCTCCGACCTGCCCTGCGAGCATGGCGCGTGGGTCGAGCTCGAGACCGCGCCGGCCTGCTCGGGCTGCGGCCGCTGCGTCGAGTCCTGCCCCACCGGCGCGATCCGGCGGGACGTCTTCCTCATCGACAACGAGCGCTGCCTGTCGGCGCTGAACGAGACGGGCCGGCCCTTCCCCGAGTGGCTCGATAAGGGCGCGCACCATACCGTGTACGACTGCCTGCGGTGCCAGGAGGCCTGCCCGATGAATGCGGCGCAGAGGGAGAAGTTAGGCGATACCATCCGTTTCGGCGAGGAGGAGTCCGCGCTGCTCCTCGCCGGGGCGAAGAGCGCGTCCTGGCCTCCCGAGCTCGCCTCGAAGGCGCGCTACCTCGGCATGGATCAATGGCCCGACGCCATCGCCGGGAACCTGCGCGCGATCATGGAGGCGGACGCGGGCCGCGAGCCCGAGTAGTCGACCGGCGCGGCCGTTATCGAATGATCTCGTCCGTCTCGCGAAGGCGCATGAGCGCCTAGTCTGAGTCCTCGGATAGGCCGAGTTACCCCTTTCCCTCGGGCTTTTTACCTATATCGCCATTGCCGCTTCGCCCCTAGAATCTACCGAACGAAAAGGGGGGAACCATGCTCAATTCCGCCTTCAGGATATCAGGGGCCGCGAGAAAAGCCGCGGCTATTCTCGCGCTCTGCGCGTTAGTCCCGCTCGCGGCCCTCGCCGAGGCCGCTGCCTTCAAGCCGGTTGTCGCCGCCGAGTACGGCTTCGAGGGCAAGACCGACGGCTGGGTCACGAGGGGCAACAACGGCGCCGCGATCGTGTCCAAGGAAGCCGCCCATTCCGGCGAGTCCAGTCTCAAGATGACCGGCAGGTCCGCCGACTGGCACTGCCCGCGCGTCGAGCTGACGAAGGTCCTCGAGCGCGGCGCCAAGTACCATGTCGAGCTCTGGGTCAGGCTCGCGGCCGGCGAGAAGGACGCCGCGATGCACGCGACCATGTTGACGCGTTATCCGAGCAAGGACGTCGAGGACGAGCTTTCCGGCGACGTCCCCGCGTCCGCCTCGGCCTGGGCCAAGCTCGAGGGCGACTTCGTCTGGGATCCCGCCGCCGCGGGCGCCTTCCTCTACGTCCTCTTCCGCGGCGACGTGAAGGCCTCCTTCTACGTCGACGACGTCAAGATCACCAAGACGGCCGCCTCCGCGCCCTTGGCCGGCGCCAGGCTCGAGACTTTCAGCTACGACTTCGAGAAGGACGGGACGCAGGGCTGGGGCCCGAGGGGCGACGGCGTCAAGGTCGCGACCTCGGCCGCGGCCGCGCACTCAGGATCCCTCGGCCTCTCCGCGGCGAACCGCGGCGCGAACTGGCACGGCAGCGCCATCAACCTGGCCGACGTCCTGAAGAAGGGCGCGGTCTACGACTTCAGCGCGTGGATGAAGCTGGCCTCGAAGCCCGGCGCGCCGAGCACGGTCAAGTTCACCATGGAGGAGAAGGCCGGCGGCAAGACCAACTGGGCCACGGTCGCTCAGACCGAGATCAAGGACGACCAATGGGTCCAGGTGACAGGCACCTACTCCTTCGGCTCGGCCATGGACAGTCTCAGCCTCTACGCCGAGAGCTCGTCCTCGTCCGACGTCATCTACACCGACGATATCGCCATCAAGATGACGACCCCGCCGCCCGCCGCGCCCGCGATCAAGATCCAGAAGGACATCAAGTCCCTGCAGGATGTCTTCAAGGGTTACTGGGCAGTCGGCACCTGCGTCAACACCTACAACATCCAGGGCGATGTCGGAGACCTCGTGACGAAGCATTTCAACAGCATCGTCGCCGAGAACTCGATGAAGCCCGTGTACATCCATCCGACCGAGGAGACCTACTTCTGGGACGAGGCCGACGAGATCGTCAAGTTCGGCAAGAAGAACCTGATGATCATGCGGTACCACACCCTGCAGTGGCACGAGCAGTGCCCGAACTGGTTCTTCCTCGACAAGGACGGCAAGGAGATGGTCGACGAGAAGGATCCCGCCAAGCGCGAGGAGAACAAGAAGCTTCTCTTGAAGCGCCTCGAGGACCACATCACGACCATCGTCTCGCGCTACAAGGACGACATCCGCTCCTGGGACGTGGTCAACGAGGTTGTCGACGCCAGCCAGCCCGACGGGATGCGGCGCTCTAAGTGGTTCCTGATCGCCGGCAAGGACTTCATCGAGACCGCCTTCCGCGCCGCGCGCGCCGCGGGCGGGCCGCGTGCCAAGCTCTACATCAACGACTACAACACCCACGATCCCGCGAAGCGCGACGCCCTCGCCAACCTCATCAAAGAGATGAAGGCCAAGGGCGTTCCCATCGACGGCGTCGGGCATCAGGAGCACATTCGCATCAACACGCCCATCAACCAGATCGCCGACTCGATCAAGCTCTTCGGCTCCATGGGCCTCGACAACCTGATCACCGAGCTCGACATGGGCATCTACACGGACGACCTCACGTCGTACGCCTCCGTGGACCAGGAGACCATAGTCAGGCAGGGCTACCGCTACAAGGAGCTCTTCGACGCGCTCAGGCAGCTCAACAAGGAGCTCAGCATCGTGATCTTCTGGGGCATCAACGACGGTACGTCGTGGCTCCAGAACCGGCCCGTCAAGCGCGTCGACGCGCCGCTGCTCTTCGACAACGACTTCCAGGCGAAGCCCGCCTTCTGGGGGCTCGTCGATCCGTCCAAGCTCCCGCCCGAGCCCAAGGCGCCCGCTCCCAAGGTTCCGCCCAAGCTCGGCGAGGCGATCTCCGGCAAGGCCGCGATCGACGGCAAGATCGAGGACGCGTGGGCGAAGGCCAAGGTCCTGGACGTCGCCATCCCGATAGGGATCAAGAACCCGGCGACGGCCAAGGCCCGCGTCATGTGGGACCCGGACTTCCTGTACGTGCTCATCGAGGTGACCGACCCCGTCCTCAACGACGCCAACTCGGCCGTCCACGAGAAGGACTCGGTCGAGGTCTTCGTGGACGAGAACAACGGGAAGACCATCAACTACAAGGGCGACGACGCCCAGTACCGGATCAACTTCAAGAACGAGCGGAGCTACGGCTCGAACGGCGAGGACAAGCGCGCTCAGTCCGCCGTTGCCCTGACCAAGGACGGCTATATCGTCGAGCTGGCCCTGCCCTTCAGGACGACGAAGGGACAGGCCGACGCGATCATCGGCTTCGACCTTCAAGTGAACGACGCGGACGCGAGCGGAAGGCGAGTCGGCATGGCCAAGTGGAACGACGACACGAACGAGAGCTGGCGCAACACGGTCAACTGGGGCACGCTGAAGCTGCTGAAGTAAAAGACTCGATATCGAGAGATCGAGGGCCCCGCGGGCGTTATGCCCGTGGGGCCTTTTTATCCGCGTCGCGCGGCGCCCCGCGCTCAGGGCTTGAACGCCAGCGAGTATACGGTCCCGCCCTCGGATCGGGCCTCTATCGACGCGCCCAGTTGCTTCGCGAGCGACTTGACGAGGGCCAGGCCGAAGCCCGTCTCGGCGCGTCCCGCCCCGTTCCCGATGCCGATCCCGTCGTCGCCGATGCCGACGACGACGGCCCCGTCCTCCCGCCGCGAGGCCGACAGCGAGACGACGCCCTTCCTGCCGTCGGGGAACGCGTACTTCAGCGAGTTGATGACGAGCTCGTTGACGATGATCGCGAGCGGCACGAGCGTCCTCGCGTCGAGGGACATGTCCTCGACCCGCGTGTCGAAGGCGATAGGCCGCCTGCGCCCGAAATTGTCCTTGATCTCGCTCATGAGGCTCTCGAAGTACTCGCGGGCGTTAACGGACCTGAAGTCGGCCGAGCGGTAGAGCTTGTCGTAGATGCCCATCATGCCGAGGATCCTGCTCCGCGCGTCCTCGAGCGCGGAGCGCGCCGCCCCGTCCGGCAGGGAATCTTCCTGGAGGGCCAGGAGCCCGTCGATCGCGACCATGTTGTTCTTGACGCGGTGATGGACTTCCTTGAGCAAGAGCTCCTTCTCGGCGAGGAGCCGCTCGATCTCGGTCTTCGCCCTCCTGGCTTCAGTGATGTCGTGGACGATCGAGTAGAGGAGGCTCTTGCCCTCGACCGAGATCGGTCCCGAGTAGACCTCGACGTCCCGTGTCCCGCCGTTGGCCATGCGATGCCTGAACTCGAAATGGTTTCGCTTGAGCTCCGCGGCGGCGCGCATCTCGGCCTCGACCTCGTCTTTCGCCAAGGTGTTGATTTCCTGTATGTTCATCGAGCGGAGCTTTCGGCGTCCCCAGCCGTAGAAGGTCGCGGCGGCGGCGTTGGCGTCGACGATCCGGCCGTCCTCCGGATCGATGAGGAGCATGGGCGAGGTGTTGTCCTGGAAGAGCGACCGATACCGGCCCTCGCTCTCGACGAGCTCCGCCTCGGCCGCCTTGCGGACGGTGACGTCCTGCACGACGCCGAAGACCGTCTTCGCCGCGCGGTCGTATTCCGCCGTCGAGTGCAGGTCGACGATCCGCCCGTCGCGGGGCCTGCGTATCCTGTAGTCGACTTCGAAGGGCGCGATGCCCGCGATGAGGTCGTCGAGCGCCTGGCGGATGACGGGGCGGTACTCGGCAAGGGCCGCATCCTGGACCTGAGCGAGGAGGTCCTCGCATTGGTCGATGCCGTAGACCTCGAGGGCTCCCTCCGAGCCGATCATGAGGCCCGTCGAGAGGTCGAGCTCCCAGCAGCCGATCCTGGCCGCGCGCTCCGCCCTCCTCAGCATGGCCTCGCTCCTGGCGAGATCGGGCTCGGTGCAGGCGGATTCGGGCGGCCGTTCCGACATGGTAGAGTATTATAACCCGCTTTTCGGCCTACGCATCCCGTATTGCGCAAAGGCCTCCTTCCGTGCTCAATTACGCCCGTGAGACGGCTCCTCGCCCTTTACGTCGTCGTCGCCTTGCTCGCCGCCGCGTCCTGCGATCGCGCCGCGCGACCCGCGGGGACGGACGTACCCGCGACGCCCGCCGCCCCCGAGTCGATCGGCGTAGCCAGCTACAACGCGGCCGTGCTCGGAGCGGCAAAGGCGTCCAGGCCCGGCACGATGGGAGCGTTGGCCGCGATCGTCGCGCGGTTCGACCTCATGGCCCTTCAGGAAGTGGGTTCGAACGACTCGTCGGCGAGCGACGAGTCCTGCGACAGAGTCTTGGCCGCCCTCGTCGAACGCGCCGCCGAGGTCTCGGGCGGCGCTCCCTTCGCCTATCTTAGGGGCGGCCAGTACGCATTCGTCTATCGGACGGATCGCCTCGAGGCCCAGGCCCTCCCCGCGATCGCCTCGGCCGGGCGATTCGCGTATCCGCCCCTGTCGGCCCGCTTCCGCGCGAAGGGGCTGCCCCTCGATTTCGTCATGATCACCGCGCATACCAGGCCGAGCCTCGCCGCGTCCGAGGTCCCGGCCCTGGCCGACGCCATGTACGAGGCCGCGATCGCGTACGGCGAGCCCGACGTCATCTGCGTCGGCGACTTCAACGCCGACGGCGCCTACTACGACGAGGGTGAAGCATCGGTCCTGGCCGCCTTTCCCGCCGGGCGCTTCGCGACGGTCGTGCCCAACGACGCGGACACGACCGTCGCCTCCGGGAGCCTCGCGTACGACCGCATCGAGCTGACTTCCTCGATGGCCGGAGACTGGACCGGAGACTGGGGCGTCCTCAGGCCGGCCGATATCCTCGACCTCTCGGCGTGCGAGGGAACGAAGACGACCGCGGGAACCGAGCGCGCGTTGAGCGACCACTATCCCGTGTGGGCGCGGCTGTCGACGACCTCTGACCGCGATTAGGGGAAAAAATAATCCCCCCGCGGAAGGCCGCGCGTGCGACCTCCGCGAGGGGACTTTCCTACTGTTTCAGCGGGACCCTAAGGCAGCCTGAGCGCCTCGACCATGTACCGCACGCCCGGGTCGCCCTTGGTCACGGTACGCTTCTCAACGATAAAGACCAGGGTCTTCTCGTCGGGAGCCATGAAGAGCCTGCGGATCACGTAGGCCTTCACGCCCGAGCGCTTGATGTCGGGATTGCCTCCGACGACGCGCTTAGCCTCGCCTCCCTTGGCGGTGTACGAGACCGCGATGCCGAAAGAGGACGAGACCGCGCCTCCCGCGATCGATGAGCTTTGGTTCAGGGAGATCTCGTAACTCGCGCTCGTCTTGAAGTCTCGGAACGAGAGGCTCGCCGGCGGCTCCTGGCCATCCATGAGAACGTAGAGCAGCCTGCCGGGCTTGAGGTTGTCTATCTTGTACTTCTTCGCGAGGCCGATCTGCTCCCCGTACAGGGAGAAGATCGCGCCCGTGGTCTCCTGGCCAGGCTCGATCGAGGCGTCGAATACCCTTCGGGCGACGCCTTTGGGCACGAAGTCGTTCTTGCGGTTGTCGACGAGGTAGGTCTCCGCGTAGGGCTTGCCCGCCGCCGGGTCGATCCCGTACTGCCCGAACATGAAGTAGGCGGAATCCGCCGAGAAGCCCAGGTTCACGAATGTCGCGACATCGCCCGCGCATGCGGATGCCAGGAACACGAGGAACAGCGCTATCGCGACGAGGCTCCTTCTCACCATGGGCGTACTCCTGGGCTTAATATCGGACGATGCTCGATCGGGCATTAATCAAGAATAAACGAGCGGCCGGCGCGACGCGTCGGCCGCTCGGAACGGGGACGAACAGTTCCCTACCATTATTGCACGTTATCCGCCCGAGTCTCGTGACGGAGGATCAGGGCGACGCTCAGCGCGAAGAAGAGCGCTACGACGGCGTAGCTGCCGGGGACGAGCTCCTTCCCGGGCCCTGACGCTCCGCTGAACCACAGGAGGGCCGACCAGGGCGCCCAGCGGCCCCATTCCGTCGCCCCGAGGACGACGGCGAGCAGCATGGAGAATAGCGCGTAGCCCAGCGGCGCGAGGTAGCCGCGAGCCTCGACGGCGATCCAGGCCGCGGCGGCCGCGCAGGCGAAGCCCATGAGGGCCGCGGCCGCCATCTTCCCCGACATCGTCGCGATGAGTCCCGCCGGTGGCTCGCCCAGCCCCGCGATCGAGCCGACGGCCCCGGTCAGGGCGATCGCCCAGGCCGTCAGGGCGGCGAGCCAGATCGCCCCGACGACGAGCTTCGCGCCGACGAGCATCCATCTCGGGACGGGCAGCGCCAGCATGTTCTTGGCCGTACCCTCGGCGTACTCCCGGCCGAAGACGTAGGTCAGGATGATCGAGGCGAGAACCATTCCCGCGATGCCCGACATCTCGAGGACGAGGCCGAGATAGGTTCCCCATCCGACCGCGGCCCCGCCGACGGCGAACTGCATCTTCTGGTTTATCAGGCCGAGGCCCTCCGCGGCGTCGGGGTTCTTCATCATCCACATGAAGAAGCCAGCCACTCCTACCATGAACGCGTAGACCAGGAAGGTCGCCCAGGTGATCTTGCTCCTGCGGAGCTTCGCGAATTCCGTACCCACGACCGAGTGGAATAGACGATCGGCCGCCATCATCGAGGACACGCTCATATGCCGCCTCCCGTAACGCGCATGAAGTGCCGCTCGAGGTCTTCCCTGGCCGGCTGCAGGCGCTTCAAGGCCACGCCCGCCCCGACGAGCGCGCGCGCGATCGCCTCGGGTCGCGCCCCTCGATCGGCTACCGACAGGCCTGCCGCCGACGAGCGCCCGAGCTCGGTCAGGCCCAGCTCGTCGCGCAGGACCCGCTCGGCGAGGCGCTCGTCATCCACCTCGAGCTCGATCGAGGAGTTGCCGCCGCCGCGCAGCGCCTCGACGTCGACTTCCTCGACCAGCCGGCCCTCGTGGACGATGCCGATCCGGTCCGCGAGCTGCTCGACCTCGTCGAGGAGGTGGCTCGACATGAAGATCGTGACGCCCTCCTCGTCGGCGAGGCGGCGCAGCAGGGCCCTGATCTCTATGATGCCCGCCGGATCGAGGCCGTTCGCGGGCTCGTCCAGGATGAGGAGCTCGGGCCCGTGCAGGAGCGCGCGGGCCAGCGAGAGCCGCTGCTTGTTGCCGAGCGAGAGCCTGGCCGCGCGACGGTCCGCGTACTCCTCGATCCCGAGGAGCGATATCGCTCGGTCGGTCGAGCCTTTCGGAGATCCCGTCAGGCAACGCTGGATCTCGAGGTTCTCGCGAACCGTCAGGTTCGGGTAGGCCGCGGCGGACTCGACAAGGTACCCGACGCGGCGGAGCAGCCCCTCGCGATCCCGGCGTAGCGTCGAGCCGAAGAGCTCGATCTCGCCGGCGCTCGGTTCGATGAGCCCCAGCAGCATGCGGATGGTCGTGGTCTTGCCCGCGCCGTTGCGACCGAGGAACCCGTAGATCTCGCCTGAGCGGACATCGAGGTCGACGGCCCGCACCGCCCGAACCTCTCCGTAATTCTTCGCGAGGCCGCGGGCGGATATCGCCGCCCCGCTTCCCCGCGAGCCGTTCCCCTTCATCGCGATCCTCCTTCGGCGCCTTCCGGCGCCGCTATCCTCATGGCGAGCGCCTCTGCGATGAGGCGCGTCGCCGGCCCGTAAGTGCCGGGCGGGAAATCCTCTTTATGAACGGCCATAGCGAAGAGCGCGGACGGAATGCCCGGCAGCGCCCCGAGGACGCCCTTGTCGACGAGACCGCGCTCGGCCCAATCCTTGAAGGTCGCTTCGAGCACGCGCTCGTCGTTGGCCTGGTGCGCGGTCACTCGCTCCGGCGGCAGGGCCTCGATGAGTCGTTCGATATCTTTGGAGCCGAGGCGGGAGAGACCGGGCTCTTTGTCGATCATATCGAGGGCGCCTAGAAAGAAGCCGGTGATCCGCTCGCGGGCCGTGCCCGAACCTTGGGCTATCGTTCGTATCAGCTCGCCCCTGTACTGCGTCTCCCAAGCCTCGAAGATCGAGAGAATGAAATCCTCGCGGGAGGGATAGAACGAGTAGAAGCTTCCCTTCGAAATTCCGGCGTCGCGGGCTATGTCGTCCACGACGAGCGACTTGATCCCCGCGCGGTTTATGGCGCGCTTCCCTGCCTCGATGAGGCGAGCTTTGATTCGCTCGCGCTCACTTTCTTTGAATGCTCGTGGCATAAAACCTCAATGACCAAAAATGTTATAATGGTCATAGGGAGTATACGGACTGCTTTGAAAAGCGGCAAGGTCCTAGAAGGCCCCTGCCTTCCGTAAGCTCCCTACCCAGGCTATCCTATTGGGCGTGACGATAATCGCGCGTCGAAGAATCTATTGGAGCCTGTTCCTCGCCGCCTGCGCATGCCTCGCGGCTTTCGTTCCCTTGTTCCTCTTTATACCCAAGGTGGGCGTGAGTCCGGCCTTTCTCGAGGGCGCCGGGGCGCTGAAGGTCTTCTCGCTGGGATCGATGAAGATCCCGTCGCACTACTTCGCCGGGGCGGGTGTCGGGCTTTGCGCGCTCTACGCCGCCCTCGCCCTCGCTCTCATCTTGTTCTCATTCAGGAAGACTGCCTCGACCGAGGTCTTCTTCTTCGCGTTCTGGGTCCTGTCGGTCGGCTTCGAGGTATCGAGGCTCGGGGCCTTCGCCCTCGCGGCGGGCGGGGGCACGACGTACATGCAAGTGGCGGGAGCCCGGGCGCTGCTCTTCACGCGATACGCCGGCTATCTCGCCCTTTTCACGTCGGGCCTCTATGCCTCGGGCTTCCGAAACGAGAAGCTGGGCGCGGTCCTGTCGGTCGTCCTAGTCGTCGCGCTCGGACTGGCGCTCGCGATGCCCATCAATACAGGCTCGTTCGCTCCGACCCTCGAGATCCGCGCCGGCTACGCCCAGCTCAACGCTACGCTCATGGTTATTATCGGCCTCGTGACCGTCGCGAATTTCTTCTACGCGGCCGCCTACAAAGGAGAGCGGGCGTATCGCCTCGTGGCCCTGGGAGCCGCCGCCCTCATCGTCGGGTACAGGCTCCTCGTCAGCCAATGGCATCCCGCGCTCATGCTTACGGGATTCGCGCTCATCGTCGCCGGGTCATGGCTTTTCGTGTCGCGCCTGCACGCCTACTACCTGTGGCAGTAGGGAGGCGCGACGACAGGGGCCGCTAGAAGATGAGGATGGCCACGGCGCCCGTCAGGACGGGCAAGATGATGTTATCGAGGTCCTTGGTCGGGACCGCCTCGATCAACGTCGCGGCGAAGGCGACCGCCAGCGAGCGGGGTGCGTCGCCCGTCAGAGCCATCGACGAGACGAAGACCGCGGTCAGGCAGGTCAGGCTGCCCTCAAGCGATTTGCCGCCCGTGAAGGGAATCCGGATGCTACCGATCGACTTCCCGACGAGGCTGGAGAGTCCGTCGCCGAAGGCCAGGGCGTACACCGCGATCGTTGCCGCCGGATTGGGGTACAGAAGGAGCGACAACAGGGCGCCGAGCCCGAGGGTCACCGGCCCCAGGACGAAGCGCCCTGCGTCGCGACGGCGAGCGGCCAACGCGGTCACGCGAGAGACTAGCGGCACCACATAACCTTTCAGGCGCAGAGTCTCGCAGGCCGCGTAAACTATGACGCCTCCGGAAAGGAGTCCCATCGCCAAGCCCTGGCTCAATCTCGCGATGGCAGGGACGAATGCGATGAGGAGGTGGATACCCTTCCGGAGTATTTCGATGCGTAGTTCTTCTCGGATCGAGAAGTTTTTTTCGATTCTTTCGATGATTGTTATCGTCGTTGCCATATTCCTTTTACCTTCATTTGTAAATAATGCAAGCCGCGTGCCATGTGTCTTCGTTTTCACGGGAAACGGTAATTGCTTGTCTCGACATGGCTTTTTCTATCCGCGCCCTCGTTGGAAATCGGCGCTGTATGTAATATAGCACACAGCTACCCTTGGTATCTACTAATCCTCGGTCCTTGACAGCCCTTTTAGCGGGTGCTAGGATCGCGCCGCAAAGTAATTCTTATCTGCTTATAAGTATCGACAAAAGAAACAAAAAATACTAGGGGAGTTTGAATGCGCTTCTGATAGCGCATTTGACGTATAGAGTCTGATGAATGGGCGATTAACTCAGTGGGAGAGTGCTACCTTCACACGGTAGAAGTCATTGGTTCAAATCCAATATCGCCCATTCATCAGACTCGGCGCTCTTAAGTCTACCGAATCTTTTCTTTCTTCGGATACGCCGGATCCTTCTCGATCTCCGAGAACAGAGTCAACGCCTCGCCCCTGCCCGCGTTGAGGATCGAGTTCATGTTGGCCAGGCCGAGGTTCCTCGTCGAGGGATTCTCGAGCGCGTAGGGCGCCTGCGAGAGCTCGTCGTAGAGCTTGATCGATCGGGTCAGCGCCTTTATCGCGTCGGTGCGTCGCCGCGCGTCGCCGGCTCGCGCGGCGGTCCGGTAGATCGCGACGCCCAGGTTGTTCTGCGCCTCGAGGCATAGCCTGAGCGCCTCGATCTCGGAAGGCCGCTCCTGCGGCATGGGCTGGTCGATCAGGGCGAGGGTCTTCTCCATCGTCTCCGCGAGCTTGCGGAACTGCGCCTCCGCCGCGAAGAAGTCGTTCCTCGCGTAGAGGGCGCAGCCGAACGCGAAGAGGGCGTAGGGGCTTTCTTTCCCGCCGCGCAGCGACTCGTAGAACTGCTCGAGCGACTCGGCGTAGCGCTTCGTCCTGTAGAGGATGTTCCCCATGCGGTAGCGCGTGGTCGCCGTCGCGTAGCCGTTCCTTGCGGCGCGCTCGTAGTAGCCGAGAGCGACGTCGAGATCGTCCCGCTGCCAGAAGGCCACCTCGGCCAGCCCCGCGTAGGCTTCGCCGAAGCGCGCGCCGCGCTTCAGGCGCCTGAGCTCGACGCCCTTCTCGTACTCGGCGGCGGCGGCCGAGTAGTCGAGCTCGGCGCTGAGCCACTCCCCGGCGCCGAGGAGGAAACGGCCCCTCCAGACGAGGCTGTCGATGTACATCGCGGTTTGTCTCGCCGAGTGCGCGCTCTCGGAAGAGAACGCGCGGATCGCCTTGTCCAGGGCCTTGCGCTCCTCGTCCGGGGCGGCCGCGCGGCGATAGTAGCGGGCGAGCTGGTAGTACGGCTCGGGCGCGCTCGGATCCTTCTCCACCGCCCGCAGCAACATCGGGCGCAGGTCCTCCAGGCTCTCCTTGTCGAGCAGGTAGCCGCCGAGCTCGGCGAGCGTCGAGGCGGCGAGAGACGTCTTCTTCAGGTCTGAGGCGAGGCTCCGCTTGAGCGGCAGAACCTCCTCGAGCTTGTCCGTCCTTATGAAGTAGAGGAGCATCCGCTCGAGATAGACCTCCGCCTCGCCGTAATGCTCGATCAGCGTAGCGTAGCTCTTCCTCGCGTCGGCGAACTTGGACGGGTCCTCCTCGGCCCAATCGAGGTAGACGTCTCCCAGGAGGAGGAGCCCTTCCTTGTTGTAGTAGTCCCAGGAGAGCAGGCCCGTCATGCCGCGGGACGACTCGTCCCCGGCGCGGCGCGAGACTCCCTTGAGGACCTTCACGGCCTCCTCGTACTTGAGCTGCTCCCTCTCGAGCCTGGCCCAGGCCAGGATGCCCTCGGTCTCCCTCGGGTACCGCTCGACGAGAGACGCGTACTTCCGCTCGGCGAGGATGTACTGGCGCTTCGCCGCGTAGGCCTCGGCGTAGCGGTAGTACCAGACGATGTACTCCTTGGTCTTCGTCGCCTTGGCGAAGGCGTCCTCGGCCTCCGGATACCGGTCCTCCGCGATCCTCTCGTAGCCGGTCCGGTACAACGCGTTGGCCGACAGCGGTACGTAGACGAAGCGCCATCCGAGGTAGCCGAGGATCCCGGCCGCGGCCATGACGAGGAAGCCGATCCAGAGGGCCGGAAGGAAGGTCTTTACGAAGGCGTAGGCGAGGGTGCCCTTCTTGGCCTCGAGGGCGGCGCCCGTCCGCTTCTGATAACCTTTCGGCACCTCTATGCGGCGCTTCAGGGCCTTGCCAGCGAGCGTCGCGGCGTCCTCCGGCGAGGCGCCCCCGACCATGGCCCAGACGAGGCGGGAGCGCTGGGCCTCGGTGCCCTTGCCGTTCGCCAGGACGTCCTCAACCGCTACGCGCAGATTGAGGGGATAGGAGAGCAGTGAGTCTTGCAGCGAGTCGACCTGCGACTCGGTGAGGGATATGGGCTTGAACTCCTCCGGCGGTCCCGACGGCGCCTCCGGCCGAGGGCGCGGCGCCGCCGGTCGCGGCGCTCCCGCGGCCGGGCCCGTCGCCTCGAAGCCGCCCCAGTCCTGGTCCAGCTTGAAGGTGTCGGCCGCGACCGCTTCCTCGCCGAGCGAGGCTATCTCCTCGTCCAGGTCCGCGGGCGCCGCGCCGATGCTCGGCAGCTCGAAGCCGGCGCCGGCTCCCGTGTCCTCGAAGCTGAACGACTCGAACGCGTCTCGGGCCGGCTCGGCCTGCTCGGCAGGCGAGGCGGCCGCCGGGCCGCTCGGCGCCTGGGCGGATCCGAGGTCCGGTATCGAGAAGTCATCGAGGCCCTCGAGCGAGGGGCCGGCGCCGGGGGACGGAGCCGCGGGCTCCTCGAAGGCGGTCATCTGGCCGCCCGGCTCGAGCTCCTCGGAAGCGGCGGGCTCCTCGAATTCCTCGACGGCGACCGTCTCCGAGGGCTCCGCCTCCGGGACGAGTCCGGCTCCCAGGCCAGGCGCTTCCGCGTCGACCTCGGGCGGAGGGACCGGAGCCTCGAAGGAGAATTCCTCCGCGGACGAAGGCGTCGCGGCGGTCGACTCTGCCGGGCCGGCCTCGGGCTCGGCGAACGAGGCGAGATCGAAGGAGAAGTCCTCCTCCGGTATGGTTCCTGTCTCGGGCATCGCGGGCTCGGGGACCGAGAATTCCTCGAGGCCCCCCGGCGTCTCCGCCGGCGCGACTTCCTCGGAGGGCGTTTCCATCGGAACCGACTTCTCCGGAAGCGCTTCCAGCTCCTCGAACGGCGCCTCGGGGCCGGGGCCAGCGGCTGGCTCCTCCGCCGGGAACAGCTCCTCCGGCGGCTCTTCCGCCGATGGCTCGAGCGGGCCGAGGAGGGCGGCGAGCTCCGCGTCCTCTGCTTCGGGAACGCTCGGCTTGCGCTCCGCGCCGAGGGGAAGCTCGTCGAGGAGCTCCGCGAAGTCGGGAGGAAGGCCCTCCTCGACCGGCGTCTCCTCCGTCACCTCGGCGGCCTGCGCCGCGGACGCGGCCTCGGGCTTCTCGCCCCAACGCTCGAGGACCTCAGCCTCGTGGGACAGGGCTGCCAGGTCGCGCTTGAACCGATCGATGTCCTGTTGCCGCGGCATGCTTTTCCTTGTCTATATTAACGGACGATTTCCGGCTTTGTATAGGAAATACGATGACGGGCTGCCCGTATGCGCTTGAGACGACGCGTCGCGGAAGCCGATACTCTATCCGTGACCTTGAAGCGACTTTGGTCCGCGGCGCTCGTCCTCGCGATCGCCGCGTCGCCCCTTCTCGCCCAGCACGGCGGCTCCGCGGCCGCATCCGCCCCGACGAAGAGGGGCAACGTACCCGTGGAGAGCCTCGAACTCCATCTCTTCCTGTCGGGCCTTCGCGCGGCGGCGGCCCCGCGCGTCATGGAGGGGCAGCTGGCGCTCTCGGCCTCGGGGCCGTACCGCGCCGTCGCCGCGGCCTTCGAGCACGAGGGATTCGCCGTCCTCCATCCCTTCGACCGCAACAAGGAGGGCGTGTTCGTCCTCGCGTATCCCGTCCCCCTTTTCCGCAGGGAGCCGCTCCGCTACCGGCTCATCATCGACGGCGCCTGGATGGCCGACCCTTCGAACCCCGCGGCTGCGCGCGACATCTCCTCCGGCCTCGAGCTCTCGGTCGCATCGGTTCCCTATATCGACGACCGCAGGCTCGGATCCTACGAGATCCTCGGAGAGGACGGGCATACCGCCCGCTTCCTATTCCGCGCCGAGAGCGGTCGCTCGGTGACGGTCTACGGCGACTTCGATAACTGGGACCCCTTCATCCACGAGCTCGCCGAGACCGAGCCGGGCGTCTATACGCTCGACCTGCCCCTCCCCGAGGGCACGCATCGCTACGCCTTCGTGTACGGCGGCGAGGTCCTGCCCGACCCGCTCAATCCGAGGAGAGAGAAGAACGCCGAGGGCAAGATCGTGTCGGTCCTGGTCGTCGGCCCGAGCCTCGCCGCGGCTCGCCGCTAGGCCGAGCCGAGACGGCAGGGCGCCTTCTGTCAGCGTCGGACCAGGCCCGCCTCCCTAAGCGCGCATAACGCGTTCTCGGCAGTCCTCCGCCGCAGGTCCGCTATGGCCTCGCGCGAGGCGTAGGCCGAGTGGTCGGTCAGGACGACGTTGCGCGCCGAGCGCAGTCGGCTCCCGACCGGCAGCGGCTCGGCCGTGAATACGTCGAGGCCCGCGCCCCCCAGGCGTCCGGACGAGAGGGCCTCGACCAGGGCCTCCTCGTCGACGACGGCCCCTCGGGATATGTTGATGAGCGTCGCGTCCGGCTTCATGAGGCCGAGCTCGCGCGCGCCCACGAGGCCGCGGGTCTCGGGCTTGAGCGGCACGTGGACCGATATCCAATCCGACAGCGCGAAGACCTCGTCGAAGGCGGCCGGCCGCGCCGTCGCGCCGATCGCGGCGGCCGCCCGGCCGAGCGAGTCCTCGATCCGCTCGCGGCTGATTCTCGGGCTCCAAACGAGAATTTCCGCGAAGCCGAAGCCGAGCGCCGCCCTGGCGAGGGCCTTCGCGGTCCCCCCGAAGCCCAGTATCCCGAGCGTCGAGCCCGCGAGCCTTCGACCCTGCGAGGCGACGTTCCACTTTCCCTCGCGTATGGAACGGTCGCGGAGCGGTATGCCGCGCGCGCAGGCCAGGATGAGCCCGATCGCGTGCTCGGCGACCTCGCGGTCGCAGTAGCCCGGGACGTTCGCGACCTTGATGCCGCGCCGCCTGGCGGCCTCGACGTCCACGTTGTCGAGGCCTACGCCGTAGCGCGCGATCACGCGGCACCGCTCGAGCGACTCGATGGCCGCGGCGTCGACGGAGGCCATGTTCACGAGGAGGGCGTCTGCCTCGCGGCCGGCGGTCGCGACGTCGGCCGAGCTGCGGCAGGAGGCGACGACCAGCTCGACGCCGGCCGCCCCGAGCGTATCGCGCTCGATCGAGTCGTCGCCGAAGCGGTTGTCGGTGATCACGGCGAGCGCCGCTCGCCCCCCAAGGCCGTTGCCCATCGATAGAGTATCGGCGAGATCGGACAGGAAGCTGATCGGGACGGCTGGAGCCTCTCGCGGCGGGGGCGAGCGGCCGGGCCGCGCCCTTACGGCCGCGCCCGGCGGGAGTTATAGTCTCGACGGAGGATACCATGGAGATCGTCGGCGGCAGGTGGAGGGATGAGCGCGGGCGCCGCCTCGTGCTCAGGGGAGCGAATCTCGGCGGGGATAGCAAGGTCCCCGCCAGGCCCGACGGCGCCACGCGGGCGAAGCGCGGCTTCTACGAATGGAAGGGCGTCTCCTTCGTGGGCAGGCCATTCCCCCTCGACGAGGCCGACGACCACTTCGCGCGCCTGAAGCGCTGGGGCCTGGACTTCCTCCGCTTCCTCGTCACCTGGGAGGCCGTGGAGCACGACGGACCCGGGATATACGACGAGGAATACCTCGACTACCTCGAGCGGATCGTCGCGAAGGCGGGAGAGCATGGCATCTCGCTCTTCATCGATCCGCACCAGGACGTCTGGAGCCGCTGGACCGGCGGCGACGGCGCACCCGCCTGGACCCTCGAGGCCGCGGGCTTCGAGCCCTCCGCTCTCCATGCCTCCGGCGCGGCCATCCTCCACCAGGAGATGGGGAGCGAGTATCCGCCGCGCATGCCGTGGTTCTCGAACTACGACCGGCTGGCCTGCGCGACCATGTGGACGCTCTTCTTCGGAGGCGACGAGCTCGCGCCGGGCATCGGACCGATCGGGTACGAAGGCGCCTCGATGCAAGACTTCCTCCAGGGCCGCTACATCGCCGCGATAGCCCGGGTGGCGCAGGCCGTCGCGCGCTTCCCCCACGTCGTCGGCTTCGACAGCCTCAACGAGCCGAGCTTCGGCTGGATCGGCAGGGGCGACATTCGTGCCCGCGGCTCGATGGTCTCGATGGGGCCGACGCCCTCGCCCTGGGATGCGATCCTCGCGGGATCGGGCTACCCGACGAAGGTCGACGTGATCGGCGTTCGAGGGCTCTCGCAGGCAAAGGTCGGCGTCCAGGTCCTCGGCGCCGAGGGCGTCCGCGCCTGGAAGGACGGGATCGAGTGCGTCTGGCGCCGCGCCGGCGTCTGGGACGTCGAGGGAGGCGCGCCCGCGCTGAGGCGGCCGGGCCACTTCGCCGCTTCGCCGAGCGCGGACCCCGCCGAGAAGTACCTCAAGCCCTTCATGGCCCGCTTCATCCGGAGCGTCCGGGGCGCCGCGGAGGGAGCGCGGCGCTTCGCCCTTTTCGTCGAGGGAGTGCCGAACGCCCAGAGGCCGGCCTGGGGACCGGGCGATCCGACGCCGGTCGTTGACGCGACGCACTGGTACGACGACTTCACCCTCGTCATGAAGCGCAGGCTCAGCTTCATCGCCTACGACGCGCGCTCCGGGCGGGCCGTGCTCGGCCCGGGACGCGTTAGGCGATACTTCATGGATGCCTTGCGCGAGCTCCGTGGCTGGTCGGTCCGGAAGATGGGAGGCGCGCCGACTCTGCTCGGGGAGTTCGGCCTTCCCTTTGACTTAGGCGGCGCCAAGGCCTATCGCACCGGCGACTACCGGGTCCACGAGCGCGCCCTCTCCGCCTACTACGACGCCGTGGACGCGAGCCTTCTCGACTCGACGATCTGGAACTACAGCGCGGGCAACCGCCACGAAGGGGGAGACCAGTGGAACGAGGAGGACCTCTCGATCTTCTGCCGCGACGACTTCGAGGCGGGGAGGACCGAGACGGGGGACCCGGCGGACGCCGGGGGCCGGGCGCTTCGCGGCTTCTCTCGGCCCTACGCGCGAGCGGTAGCCGGCGAGATCCTCGAGATGCGCTTCGACGATCGCAGGGGCGTTTTTCTTCTCCGATACGCTCCCGATCCTGCGGTCTCGGCGCCGACCGAGGTTTTCGTGCCGGAGCTGCAGTTCCCGCGGGGATTCTCGATCGAGGCCGAGGGATGCGAAGCCGAGGTCTCGCGCGGTCTCGTGCTCGCGCGCGCGAGGCCGGGCGCATCGGAGGCTCGGCTCGCGCTGCGCCGCCTGAGGTAGGGCGCCGCGGGCGCGGGTCGGCGGCCGCGAACGGCCGCAGCCGCGCCACGGAGCCGCTTCCCGCCGCGCCGTCCCCTTGCCGCGGGGCCGTCTTGCCGACTCCCGCCGGGCGAGCTACGATCGCCCCATGAAAGGCGTAATCATCGCGGCGGGCTACGGTACCCGCTTCCTCCCGGTCACGAAGACCGTCCCCAAGGAGCTCCTGCCGGTCGGCACCAAGCCCTCCATCGCCTATATCGTCGAGGAGTTCGTCGCCTCGGGCATCGAGGACATCATCGTCGTCTCGTCGCGGCGCAAGAAGTCCCTCGAGGACTGGTTCGATCGCGAGATCGAGCTCGAGGAGGTCTTTCGCCGCGAGGGCAGGACCGAGAAGCTGTCCCTGATAGATCCACCAGCCGCGCGCGTGTCCTTCGTCAGGCAGACTGAGATGCGCGGGACCGGCCACGCCCTCCTCATGGTCAAGCCGCTCCTCGGCGGCCAGGGCTGCGTGGTCGCGTACCCGGACGACATCCACGTCGGCAGCCCGCCCCTCGCGCGACAGCTCATCGACGTGCACGAACGCACGGGCAAGTCCGTGCTGGCGACGATCCTCGAGCCGGGCGACGTCTCGCGCTACGGCGTCGTCGATCCCGGCCCCGACGGAGTCTCGGTTCGCGGCTTCGTGGAGAAGCCCGCGAAGGGGCGCGAGCCCAGCCACGAGGTCTCGATCGGCCGCTATCTCTATACTCCCGAGTTCTTCGACCTCGTCGAGGAGGGCTGGGCCAAGCACGGCTCCGGCGAGTACTTCCACACCTACGCCCTCGACCGGCTCATAGCGGCCGGCCGCGTGGCGTACGCGCGCGCCTCGGGAACGCGGCTCGACACGGGCGATCCGGCGGGCTATTTCGAGGCGATCCTCCTCGACGCGGCGGCCAGCCCCGCGCTCAGGCCGGTCCTCGAGCGCTTCGTGAAGTCCTGGCCGGCCGGCGGGAGCGCGACATGAAGGTCGGCCTCGCCCTCGGCTCGGGCGGCGCGCGGGGCATCGCCCACATCGCCTACCTCGAAGTACTCGACCAGCTCCTCATCAAGACGAGCGCGATCTCCGGATCGAGCATCGGCGCCCTCCTCGGCGCGCTCTACGCCGGCGGGATGAGCGGATCGAAGATGCGCGAGATCGCGACCGGCATGACGATCCGCGACCTGCCCAGGCTCCTCGACGCGCCGGGACTTAACGAGGCCATAGGGATCAAGGGGAAGAAGATCGAGGAGTGGCTGCGCGGCATCCTGCCCGTCAAGGACTTCGAGGATTTGCCGATCCCGCTCAGGATCGTCGCTACCGACTATTGGAAGGGCGAGCAGGTCGCCTTCTCTACCGGCGACATCGCCAAGGCGGTCAGGGCCAGCATCTCGATTCCCGGGGTGTTCCAGCCCTACGAGATAGGCGGCCGCGTCTACGTCGACGGCGGCGTCGTGAATCCCGTGCCCTTCGAGCTCCTCGAGCGATTCGCGGATTTCGTCGTGGCGATCGACGTCGCCGGCGAGCTCGAGACGGGCGAGACAAGGGTACCGGGCCCCGTCGAGACACTCCTCGGCTCGTACTCCATCATGGGCAAGGTGATCATGGAGCAGAGATCTGAGGACAAGCGGATCGCGTTCTATCGAAAGCCTCCCCTGCGGGGCTACAAGGTCGCCGACTTCCTCAAGGCCCAGGAGATACTCGATTCGGTCAAGGACGAAGCGGAGGCTTTCAGGCGTCAGCTCATCGCGGCCAAGGTCGACAAGAAGGCCCGGATCAAGTAGTCGACGATCGTCGCCCGCCGCGGCGCGCTCGCCCCTCCGAACTCATTTCGCTATACTTCGGCCATGCAGTATCGACGATTCCCCCTGATTGACGACGCGGAGGTCTCCGCGCTCGGCCTGGGCTGCATGCGCCTGCCTGTCGTCGGCGGCGACGAGGCGGCCATCGACGAGCGAGCCTTCGACTCGATGCTCGCGGCCGCGGCAGACGCCGGCGTCAATTACATCGACACGGCGTACCCCTACCATCGGGGGGCCAGCGAGGCCGCGCTCGGCGCCGCGCTCGAGCGCGCCGGGACGCGCGACCGCTTCCTGGTCGCGACCAAGTGCCCGACGTGGATGGTCGAGAAGAGCTCCGACTTCGATCGCTTCATCGACGAGCAGCTGACCAGGCTCAGGACCGACCATATCGACTTCTATCTCCTGCACGCGCTGAACCGCGAGCGATGGGCGAAGATCAAGGAGCTCGACGGCCTCGCCGCGCTCGAGCGCGCGAAGGACGCCGGCAGGATCCGGCACATCGGCTTTTCCTTCCACGACTCGACCGCGGCATTTAAGGAGATCATCGACGGATACGGCGGGTGGGAGTTCTGCCAGGTCCAGTACAACTACGTCGACAGCGCCGCGCATCCGGGCGACGAGGGCCTCGAGTACGCGGCCGAGCGCGAGATCGGCGTTATTGTCATGGAGCCTCTGCGCGGCGGAGCCCTCGCATCGCCTCCTCCCGAGGTGAGGGCCGCCCTCGGTTCCTACCCGACGCCGCGGCTGCCCTACGAGTGGGCGCTCCGCTCGGTCCTCGACCGCCAGGAGGTCGTCGTCGCGCTCTCGGGGATGAACTCGGCCAACCAGATATGGGAGAACGCGTCGGTCGCCTCGGCCGCCCGGCAGAACGCGCTCACGCGACCGGAACGCGAGGCCCTGGACGAGGCGAGGCGACTGTACGAGGCGCGCGAGAAGGTGCCCTGCACGGGCTGCGGCTATTGCATTCCCTGTCCGAGCGGCGTGGCCATACCGGAGGTCTTCCGCTCGTACAACTCCGCGTCCATGTTCGATACGCGCGCCTCGTCCGGCGCGTGGTACAGGAACTCCATCGCGTCGGCCAAGAAGGGCGCGGACTCCTGCGTGCGCTGCGGCGAGTGCCTGCCGAAGTGCCCGCAGCGCATCGCGATACCGGACCGGCTCGAAGAGGCGCACGAGTACCTGACGCGCGGCTGACGAAGGAGGGATCGCCGCTCGGCTCGGCGTACCGCGAAGACCGGCGGCTTCCCTCGCTCGAGCTCCGCGCTGTAGACTCGCGGCCATGGACTACGTCGATCCCCTCGTCATGGAATTCGATGTCCGCGGCTTCGACTGCGGCTACGGCGGGCCCCTGCAGCCCATCGCCCTCGCGAATTTCCTCCAGGAAGCCGCCGGCGAGCACGCGGCCGCCCTGGGCGTCGGTATCCCGGAGCTGCTGGGGCGCCGCATGACCTGGATGCTCTCCCGCGTGGATATCCGCGTCGACGAATGCCCGCGCGAGGGCGAGCGGATCTCCGTGACCACCTGGCCGGCGGGCGCCGAGCGGCTCTTCGCGCTGCGCGATTTCCGGATGCGCGGCTCCGACGGCCGCGACCTCGCGCGCGCGGTCTACGCCTACCTCGTCGTCGACGCCGACGCCCGCAAGCCGCTCAGGCCGCAGACTCTCTTCGGCGACAGGGACCTGCGCGGCCGCGATCCCCATCCGGTCGAGGGCCACCGCTTCGACGTCCCCGAGCCCGCCGAGCCGCCGGCGGTCTCGTTCGCGCAACGCGCCTGGGGGCGGCACATCGACTTGAACGGCCACGTCAACAACGCGCACATCCTGAACTGGCTCGCCGACGCATCGCCCGCCGAATTACGGGAAGGCATGGAGCTCTCCTCGATCCGCGCCGAGTTCAAGGCCGAGGTCATCTCCGGCGACGAGCTCGCGGCCTCGTACTCGATAGCCGACGCCGTGGCGGCCGGGCTCGAGGGCGGCGGGCAGGCCTTCGTATCGGCCCTATCGCGCGGTGGCGCGCCGGTCGCGCGCGCCCTGGTGGGATGGAAGTAGTCGGTCGGCCGGCGAGGCCGCGCTGTTCCCGCTAGTCGCTGTTCCGGTCGTCGTTGATGAGGTACTTCGCCGCAACGGCCTGCAACGTGACGGTCGAGCCTTTGCCGGCGACGAGCGCGCGAAGGGCGTCCATGTCGGTCTTCCAGACGATGTCGCCCGGCGCCAGGAGGCACGCGCTTCCCTTCTCGTAGGAAGTCGACAGTATGTCGTCCTTGAAGTAGTAGTGGCTCTCGCAGCGCTCCGTCTCGTAGGCCCGCATGAGCGGCGGAATGTCCACGGGCTTGAACCAGAGCTTGATCTCCCGCTCGGCGTCGGCGGCGTTCGCGGACGCGTGGATGAGATTGTCCATCCGGTCGCCGAGCGGACCGCCCTTCTCGTCGCTGAGGTTCACGATCGTCCCGAGTGCCCTGATGGTCCCGGGCTTGTCCTCGCGGGCCTTGTGCGGATTGGTCGGGCCGACGATGTCCCGGATCTTCTGGATCGCCCCGGGGCCGACGTAGACGAAAGCCACGACGCGCCGCTTCTCCGGATTGTCCGGGTAGTGGATCTTGCCCTGGAGGTAGTCCAGCAGCGACGCGAAGAATCCCTTCCCCTTGTGCTCGGCGTAGTGCTCCTCCGCGAGCATGCGGCTGACGCTGACGATCTTGGCCCCGGCGAATCGCAGGCCGGTATTTATCTCGGACAGCAGGGACAGGACGTAGCCGGTCAGGGAGTTCTTGAGGGCGTCGGGCTTGATGAGCACTAACGTCTGTTCTATTTCTTCTTGTGTCTTCATGGCTTTCTCTGGATTGCGCTCGCGGGATGCGAGAGATTTATCTCCCGGGCGCATATTATTACGACGCTCTCCCTTTATACAAGGCGTTTTAACGAGGAAGGCGAGGATTCCGCCCGCCGAAATGGCCTTCAGTCTCGGGCCTTGGCCCTCTTCGCCGCCTCCAGGGCCGCGGCGTAGTCCGGCTCGCTCGCGATCTCGGGCACCTGCTGAGCGTGGACGACCGCGCCGCTCGAGTCGACGACGACCACCGCGCGCGCGAGGAGGCCCGCGAGGCGCCCGTCCAGTATCTCGACGCCGTATGCCTTCCCGAAGGACCGGTCCCTCATCTCGGACAGCGGGATGACGACGTCGACGCCCTCGGCCTTGCAGAAGCGCGATTGCGCGAAGGGCAGGTCTCGGCTCACGTTGAGCACGACGGCGCCGCCCTGCTTCTTTATCTCCTCATTGAACCTCTTCGCCGAGAGGGCGCAGGTCGAGGTGTCGAGGCTCGGCACGATGCTGAGTATCAGGATCTTCCCGGCGAAGTCGCTAAGCGACGCGTCGGAGAGATCGCCCTTGGTGAGCCTGAAGTCGGGCGCCTTCGAGCCGACTTTTGGCAGCTCTCCGGAGGTATGGATGGTCTCTCCTTTATGAGTGATGGTAGCCATAGTGGGGCCTCCTCTTCTTATATATAAGATATACAATATTTGGAAGAGAAAGCGCGAAAGAGAAACCTTTTCGAAAGGTGTCTCTTTCGCTACATCCCGAAGGGAAACAGGCTTCCCTGCCTGTCGCGCAGGCGCTCCTCGACGGTCCGCGCGATCGAGTCGAAGTCCCTCGACTCGGCCACGAAGTCGAGCCGGTCGCCGGGCACGACGAGGACGGGCGCGAGGTCGAAGGACTCGATCCAGGACTCGTACAGCCGGTTGAGGCCCGCGAGGTACTCGTCCGCGATATCGGACTCGAAGGTCCGTCCGCGCTCCGCGATGCGCTCCTTGAGCGTGCGCACCGAAGCCCTGATGTAGATCACGAGGTCGGGAGGAGGGAGGAGCCCGATCAGGGTCCTGTAAAGGTCGCTATATGATTTCCAGTCGCGTTCGCTCATCGCGCCTCGCTCGTACAGATTGCGCGCGAAGACCTCGGCGTCCTCGTAGAGCGAGCGGTCCTGCACGACGGAGTGAGGATCCTCGGCCAGCGCTCGGTGCGCGGCGACTCGATACGTCAGGAAGAAGACCTGCGAGTGAAAGGCCCACCGCTCCATGTCCTCGTAGAAGTCCGCGAGGTAGGGGTTCTCCGCGACGGGCTCGTAATACGGGCGGAATCCGAGGCGCTCGGCGAGGAGCCCGACGAGGGTGGACTTGCCGGCCCCGATGTTGCCGGCCAGCACGAGGTACTTCCTCATCGGGCTAGTCGCCGCCGCTCAGCTCGACGCGGTTCTTGCCGAGCGCCTTGGCCCGGTACATCGCCTTGTCGGCCCGCGAGATGATCGCCTCGGGCCCCTCGTCCGGCGAGGCCTGGACCGCCCCGATGCTGATGGTGATCCGTATGGGATCGCCCTCGGTCCCGCGCTTGGGCCTCTCCTCGAATCCCGAGCGGAGCCTCTCCGCCGCGATCGCGGCCTCGCGCAGGCGTATGCCCGGCATCACGATGGCGAATTCCTCGCCGCCGAAGCGGCAGGCCACGTCGCCCTCGCGGAGGGACGAGCGGATCTCCGCGGCGAGCTCCTTGAGCACGAGGTCGCCGGAGGCGTGGCCGAGGCCGTCGTTTACCGCCTTGAAGTCGTCGAGGTCGAGGAAGAGGAGGCAGAGGGGCTGATCGAGCCGCTGCGCGTGCTCGGCTTCGCTCTGGAGCCTGGAGAGGAGGTAGCGCCGGTTGTACAGGCCGGTGAGCTCGTCGGTGATGCTCAGCTCGAGGTAGCGGTCCTGCATCCTCTGGAACTGGCTCCGCTCCATGCTCAGGCGCCGCACGCGCTCGGCGAGGGCCATGGACAGAAGCACCGCCTCTATCGCCATGCCGAAGGCCACGCCGTGGACCGTCCAGAACGAGACGGGAAGTATCTTGAGGCCCATGAAGGAGAACGAGACCGCTCCGGCCGCGAGCACGGCCCAGGCCGCCGCGAGGTAGACGGCCGGACGGTTGCCGCGCGCGAAGCGGTATACGGACGCCGCGACGATGAGGAGGGGCAGCGCGATGCCCATCGCGTGCGCGATGACGGCCGCGGCCGTGTCCCATCCGACGACGCCGGCGACGATCACGGCCCCGCCGACAGCCGCCGCCGCGTCGAAGGCGAGGCGAAGCCGCGATCCGGAGGCGCCCAGGCCGAGGAAGGCCCTCGCGAAGACGGCTCCCCAGAGGATCATCGTCCCGAGGGCGGTCCACATGATCCTCATGTCCAGGGCCGGGATCGTGCCGAGGAAGGCCTTCGCCTGGCCCTGGATCCAGAACTGCCAGACGATTCCCGCGAAGACGTAGAGCACGTAGAAGAGGTAGGCGCGGTCGCGCAGGGAAATGAAGAGGAAGAAGTTGTAGACGATGAAGGCTATCAGGATCCCGTAGAAGACGCCGTAGGCGGCGTAATACAGGGCGTCGTCGCGCGCGATATCGAGGGCGCTCAACGCGACGAGACTCGCGTTCGCGCCCATGTCGCCCCATAGCCGAAGATAGCAGAGGTCTCCGTCGAGCGCTCTCGTCGGAAGCGTGAACAGGAAGTCGCGCGAGAAAGGCTCCCCCGGCCTCGTCGCGGCGGCGGCGCCCGAAGCAACGACGTCGAAGCCGCCCTCCTCGCGCGGAATATAGAGGCTTATCTCGTCGAGGAAGAGCGAGAAGTTCGGCGCGACGCAAAGGAGCCAGGCCGTGTCCGGCTCCGACCCGCGAGTGGGCCTTTCCTCAAGGCGGAAGCGGATCCACAGGGCTTCGCCATCGCGACCTGGTCGTTCTCGCGCGGTCGAGGACCAGTCGGCCTTCTCGCCCGCGACGTCGTCGATAGTCAGCCGTCGCGAGGGATCGGACAGGTATTCGGCGTAGGGAAGAACGTTGATCGAGCTCGTTCTCGTCTCGAGCGGGACGGGCTCCAGGCCGAGCGCCGGCCCGATCGAAAGGGACGACAGCGCCAGCGCGGCGAGCGTGTTTCGCGATGCGCGACGCATCGAGCGCTATAGCCTTTTCCCCGGGGCGTACATGACGCCCTCGGACGCGTAGTGCAGCCTGCGCTTCCATGCCTCGGGGACCGAGCTCGCGCGGATGACCTCGCCCAGCACGATCGAGGACGAGCCCTCCGACACGGTCCGCAGGAGGCGGCACTCGAGCCAGGCGGCCACGAGCTCGGGCACGAGCGCGTCGACCTTCGACGCCGCGAAGGCCTTGATCCCGAAGGCGGCGTACTTGTCCGCGTCGCGTCCCGAGACCGAGCCCGCCTTCTCGACGAGGCCGCGCTGCTCCGGCGTCGGCAGGGCGAGGACGAAGAGTCCGCTCGACTCGATGTTCCGATATGTGGCGTGGCGGGGATCGCAGACGAAGAGGACGCGGGAGGTCGGCTCGTAGTCGAGGGGACAGGCCCAGGCGACGGGCGCGAGGTCGTATCGCCCCTCGGGGGACCTCGTGCAGACGAGGACGAGCCCGCCGCAATTCAAAAGCGCGTAGGCTTCCTCGGATGGGACGTTTTTATATTCCACGAACGCTTCCTCCGACCGGCGCGCTCGATGGCCGCCGGCGTTTCGATGTTAGCTTCCGCGCGCCGCAAGGGCAAGGCGTCTTCCCTCGGCCCGGCCGCCTTGCAAAACCCCTCGCGATGGACCATCGTTAGGCGAGAGGACCATCGCATGGGCGCCCATCTCGAGCTCGTGAGGGGAGACATAACTCGTCTCGACGTCGACGCGGTCGTTAACGCCGCCAACTCGAGCCTCGCGGGCGGAGGCGGCGTGGATGGAGCCATCCACCGCGCCGCGGGGCCGCGCCTCGACGAGGAATGCGCCGCCATTCGAGCGGCCTCGGGCGGCTGCGCTCCCGGAAACGCGGTCGTCACTTCGGGCTGTGGCCTCAAGGCGCGCTTTATCATCCACGCGGTCGGCCCGGTATGGCGGGGCGGCGGCCGAGGCGAGGTCGAGCTCCTCCGCGGTTGTTACGCAGAGTCCCTCCGCCTCGCCGAGGAGCGGTCGCTCGCCTCGATCGCCTTCCCGAACATCAGCACCGGCATCTATGGCTTCCCCAAGGATCTCGCGGCTGAGATAGTAGTCGACTACCTGAGAGGGGCGAGCGGCACCCTCGGGAGCCTCCGCGAGATATTCCTCGCCTGCTTCGACGAGGAGAACTATCGGTTGTACGCGGATAGGCTCGGGTCCTGATTCCGGATCCGCGCGCCGAGGAGAGGAGGAAAAAATGTACGAGGGCTTCGGCGCGTCCGAGATCGGGACGAGCGGCTCCGTCCGCTTCTCGCTCTTCCTGCCGGACAACGCTCTCGATCCGACGCAGTACGAGGGCGCGCGCGATCCGCATATAGGATCGATACGCGTCGTCGGCGATTTCCAGTCGCGCTCCGGCCTCGGTCGGGACTGGCAGCCCTCAGCGGCTCCGGTCATGGCCAGGTCGAAGTACCCGGCGGACTCGCCCAAGGGCTGGCTCTACTCGGCGGAGATCGGGCCGCTCCCCCCGGGGTTCTACGAATACAAGTACCACGTGCTCTTCGAGGACGTCGAGGCGCCGCGATACGTCGGCGATCCCTGCTCGCGGTACGGCGGCGTCTCGAGCGGCAACTCGGGCTTCGTCGTCGACCGGGGAAAGAACAGGCTCCCGCGGGTCAGGCCCGCCCGCGGCAAGCGAGCGTACGCCGACCTCGTCGTCTACGAGCTCATGCTCGACGACTTCACGGCGCTCTTCGCCGACGGCCGCGCCCCCATCGACGCCGTCGAGGACAAGCTCGACTACCTCAGGGAGGCGGGGTTCGACGCGATCGAGTTCATGCCCTGGACCGACTGGGCGTGCGAGGGCTTCAGCTGGGGCTACGATCCCTATCAGTTCTTCTCGGTCGCTCATCGCTACACCTTCGACGCGAAGGACGACACGCGCAAGCTCGCCCGCCTGGCGCGGCTCGTCGATCTCTGTCACGCGAGGGGGATGCGCGTGATCATGGACGGCGTCTTCAACCACGCGGACGCGGCGCTTCCCGATCGCGGCTTCGCGTACTACCTCCTCTATCGAGATCCCTCGGATTCGCCGTATATCGGCGAGTTCGCGGCGCACGACTACTTCCGCGACATCGAGTACGACCACCCCTGCGCGCTCCAGTTCATCGCGGACGCGTGCATGTACTGGATCGAGGAGTTCGGGATCGACGGCATCCGCTTCGACAACACGATGGGGATGTACGAGGCGGGAAACCTGGGCGAGGGACTTCCCAAGCTCATCGCGGACATCAAGTCGCGCCTTCGCGGGACCGGGCGCGAGGACTTCTCCTTCGTCATGGAGCACAGCTGGGACTACGCCGCGATCGACGCGGCGAACAAGGCCGGCGCCACGAGCTGCTGGTACGACAGGTTCAGGCAGCTCTGCTCAGGCTGCCTCGGATCGAGGAAGATAGATCCGCTCGTCATGCGCATGCTGAACTCAGGCCGCGACTTCGATGCGGGCAGGGCCCCGACGATCTACGTCGAGAACCACGACCACGAGGCCTTCGTCCTCAAGGCGGGCGGCCGCGACTCCTGGGCCCTGACACGGCCCTACGTCATCGCGCTCTTCGCGTGCCGAGGCGCCGTCCTCGTGCACAACGGCCAGGAGTTCGGCGAGGACTACTGGATGCCGGAGACGGGCGAGGGGCGGGTCGTCCCCAGGCCCCTGCGCTGGGATCGCGCCGAGGACGGGCCGGGGCGGGCCTCGCGCGCCTTTTACTCGAAGCTCATCGCGCTCCGCAAGGTCCATCCCGCCATGCGGGGCGAGTCCTTCGTCCCCTGGGAGTGGGACGAGCGACGCGGCGTCCTCGACGACGAGGGCCTCGGCGTCGACGTCGCCCGGAACGTCGCGCTGTTCCGCAAGCGCGCTCCCGACGGGCCGCACCGGATCGAGGAGCTCGTGGTCGCGCTCAACTTTTCGTCCGAGGATCACTCGGTCGCCTTCCGCGCGCCGTCCGACGGCGCGTGGATCGACCTCCTCTCCGGCGAGCGCTTCGACGCCGTCGACGGCGCCCTCGCGTGCGGGGTGCCTGCGAACTACGGCCGGCTCCTCGCGCGGAAGGTCCGGGCGCGGCGCTGACGCGCGTCGCGATTCGCGGCCATATCGCCGAGCCCGGACATTATGAGCTCCGATCGAGGCGGCTCGGTTTTGGCGCGCGGTACCGCGCGCGGCCGGCCGCCTGGGCTCGCTCGATCTGGTAGTCTTGCATCGCCGCGAAAGCCGCCAGGAGCCTTCCCTTGTCCGGATAGGAGTCGAGGCCGGCCGACTCGAGGGCGAGCAGTAGCTCGTGGATCGCCTCGATCGTGGAGAGGCAATAATCGCGAGGCTGGCGCTTGATCACCCAGCGGCTGAGCTCGCGCGGCTCGAATCCGAGCCTGGGTAGCGAGGAAATGGCGGGGCTCGCGCGCAAGACCGACTTCGAGCAGGACCAGGTCGCGTCGACGAGAAAGACGACCAGGCGTTTCCCGCCGATCTCGCGGGCGAGACGCTCGGGCCCTTCGCGGGCGCTCAGGTTGAGGGAATCGGGGCCGGGGTAGAGGAGGGCGGCATAGTTCGCGCTCTCGCCCAGCAGGGCGCGCACCCGCGGATCGTCGTCGAGGGCGACGCCCGGCACGATCTCGGAATTGGCCAGGTTGAGGCAGGCGAGCCTTCCCGTTCCGCACCTCTCCCTGCGGTACTCCTTCGGGTGCATGAGAAGCACGATGCGAGTCCTCGTCTCTAGGGGCGGCTCCGAGGGGCAGAGGCAGGACGACGCGGGCCGCATGCAGCGAAGACAGAGTTCCCGGCTCATCTCGACAGGAGTATATCCGCGGCGGATAGATCGAGTCAGCGGGCTCTCCCGTAAAGAATCGCGTATACCGTATTGCATTCCTCTTCTCATACATTATCTTTACCTAACGGAGGGAAGCGATGGGCAGGGGAAAGAAGATTGTCGACACCGATCTCGTCGTCGAGGAGGCGGTGGCCCTCATCGAGGAGGGCGGCGTCGAGGAATTCTCGACCCGGCGCCTGGCCAGCCGACTCGGCATCTCGGCGATGACTCTCTACAATTACTATACGAATCGCGACGCTATCCTCGAGGCCGCGCTAGCCAAGGGGCTTCGCATGCTGTGGGAGGGCCTTCCTCAGCAGATCGAGGCCTGGCGCTCCGAGGGAGGCAATCCCCTCGGGGCCTTGAGGATCTTCGCGGACCGCCTCCTCAATTTCGCGCTCGAACGGCCCAGGCTATGCCGTTTCGTGCTCTCGGGAGGGGCCGAAGGGGCCGCGAATGTCGGAGCGGGACAGGCCGTCGAAAGCCTCATCGCCTTCGCAGAGAGTTCGTCGATCGTGGATCGCGAGTGGCTCGACCTCCTGAAGAGGCACATCTTCCTCTTCGAGATGCTCACCGACTCGCTGGCCATGAAAGTCGTCGCGGGCTCGGTCAGCCCGGAGCAGTACAAGGAGCTCGCGGCGGAGAGCTACCAGCTCCTCCTCGGCGCGCACGAAGGCGGGATGGCGCAGGCTGCGGCCGGCAGCTGAGCCGGCCCTCAGTCCTCCACGTAGACCCGTGGCACCCGCTCGGAGACCATGCAGGTGAGCTCGTAGGGGATCGTATCGAGGAGCGCGCAGAGCTCCTCGCCGGGCATCCTCCAGCCATCCCGCTCGCCGAAGAGCAGGACCTCCTCGCCTTCGGCTTCCGAAGCGCCCGGCCCGAGGTCGACCATGAGCTGATCCATGCAGATCCTGCCGACGATCGGGACTCGGCGCCCTGCGACGACGACCTCTCCCCGGTTCGACAGGGACCGGCTGTAGCCGTCCCCGTATCCGATCGGTACGGTCGCGATTCGCGTATCTCGCGGCGCGGTCCATGTCCCGCCGTAGCTGACGCGCGCGCCTCGGCGCACGGTCTTCACGTACGCGATCCTCGAGGCGAGCCGCATGACCGGCTCGAGTCCCACGTGCGCCTCGGGCGAGGGCTCGTAGCCGTAGAGGAAGATGCCGGGCCTGACCATGTCGAGCCGCGCCTCGGGAATGGCCGCGAGGGCGGCCGAGTTGGCGATGTGCGCGAGTTGAGGCCTGCGGCCCCGCGATTCCATGAGGCCGAGGACCTCCAGGAATCGAGACAGCTGCTCCCGCGCGAAAGTCATCTCGCAGTCGGACGTGGCGAAGTGGGAGTAGACACCGACAATCTCTACGCCGGACTGGGCGAAGGCCTCGTCGAGAAAGGGCTCGACCGAGTACCAATGCTCGCCGATCCGCTCCATGCCGGTGTCGACCTTGAGGTGGACGCGCGCGCGCTTGCCCGTTCCGGCGGCCGCGGCGGCGGCCGCTCGGGCCTTCGCGGCCGAGGGCACGGTGAATTCGATGTCCCGCTCGACGAGCGATCCCATGATCGCGTCGGGACAGGAGCTCAGCACGAGGATCGGCGCCGAGACGCCCGTCGCCCGCAGCGCGAGTGCCTCCTCGGCGATCGCCACGCCGAGGTAATCGGCTCCGCAGTCGAGCATCTCGAAGGCGACGCGCGGCGATCCGTGGCCGTATGCGTTCGCCTTGACGACGCCCATGATCTTCACGCCCGTCCCGGCGAGCGCCCTCGCTCTCGCGAAATTCCGCCGGAGCGCCCCGAGGCGGATCTCGGCCCGAGTCGGCCTGACGATGTCCGGCATCAGCGCTTCCGCACGAGCTGCCTGGCGCGCTCCGCGGCCTTGACGACCGCGTTGACCAAGGTGACGCGCAGGCCCCCGGCCTCGAGCTCGAGGACGCCCTCGATGGTCGTGCCCGCGGGAGTCGTGACCATGTCCCTGAGCTTGGCCGGGTGCTCGCCCGCGACGAGGACGTTGCGCGCCGCGCCCAGGACGGTCTGAGCCGCGAGCTCGAAGGCGACGTCGCGGGGCAGGCCGAGCTTGAGGCCTCCGTCGGCCATGGCTTCGATGATCATATAGACATAGGCGGGCCCCGAGCCCGAGAGGCCCGTGACCGCGTCCATGTATTGTTCTTCGAGGACCAGGGCGCGCCCGACCGAACGGAAGAGCTCAGTGGCCCACTCGAGGTCGTCCTTCCCGACGTGGGCGCCCGGCGACAGGACGGTCATGCCCTCGCCGATGCCGACGGCCATGTTGGGCATGGTCCGGATGACGGGAACTCCCTGGGGTACGGTCGCCTCGAGAAGCTCGAGACTGACGCCCGCGGCGACGGAGATGAGGAGCTTCTTAGGCCCGAGCTCGGACTTGATCTCCTCGAGCACCTCCGTGACGTTCTTGGGCTTTACCGAAAGGATGATCACGTCCGAGGAGCGGACGACCTCGCGATTATCGGAGATCGCGCGGAGGCCGGTCTTCGCCGAGAGCTCCGCGAGGCGAGCCTCAAAACGGTCCGAGAGGACTATGTCGCCCTTCGCGACGAGCCCCTTGGCCGCGACTCCGGCGGCGAGGGCTTCGCCGATCTTGCCCGCACCGATAATACCGAGCTTTTTGCCCATTGCGACCTCCGGGGTGAGTATACCGCGATGGCGCGAGGCTGTACTACGCCTGTGTTTTGCGTCGCCTGCCTCTGCCTGCCGTCGCGTTGATCGAGATCTTCCCCGAGTCGGACCGGAGGCAAATATACCTGAGAAGCGAGAATCATACGCATCTCGCTAATGTCGCTCCGGGATCTTGCACAGATGTAGCTTTCCTGCCACAATCGGACATGCGCGACGATAGACAAGCACTTCTCATCCCTGATCCCACCGATCTCCCCATACTTTTCGAGGCTTCCCGGCTTCTCGGGCGTCACGCCGACCTGGCCGAAGCTATGGGTCCCCTTCTAGCCCTATTGGAGGACCAGGGCGGCCTGGTTGGCGGTATCGCTGCCTTGGCTGATCCTGATGAAGGCTACCGCGACGTGCGGATCATCGCGGTAGCCGATCCGAACGACGCGGCTCAGACCGGAAAGCGCGTCGCCCTCGGGGAGGGACCGCTCGGGAAGGCCCTGGCCTCCGAGGTCTCTGTATTCGAGGGCGAGTCCTTCGCCGTGCCGGTCGTCTCGGGAGGGGGCGCCGCCGGCGCCCTGTCATTCGCGCGCGCTGGGCGCGACCGCGAGAAGGCCCTCGCTCTTGCGGCGGGAGCGGCCGCCCTCGTCGCCGAGGCCCTCGGTCTCAGGCGACGCCTCGGCCGGGAGGCCATGATGGAGGAGCCGATGCTCAAGGGGCGCGCGCTTCCTCTGGCTCCCGAAAACGCCAGCCCCCCGGAAGAGGGATGGGCGCCGGCGACCATCGTCGGTCGATCGGCTCCGATGCGCGAGCTCTTCTCGATGATGGACCGCGTCGCTTCGACGGAGACGACCGTGCTCATCACCGGCGAGAGCGGGACGGGCAAGGAGCTCGTGGCCCGCGCCCTGCACGAGCGCTCGCGGAGGTCCCGCAAGGCCTTCATAGCCGTGAACTGCGCCGCCCTGCCCGAGTCGGTCATCGAAAGCGAGCTCTTCGGCCACGAGAAGGGCTCGTTTACGGGCGCGCAGGAGATGAGGAGGGGGCGCTTCGAGCTCGCCGACGAAGGCACGCTTTTCCTCGACGAGATAGGAGAGCTCTCGCATGCCGTGCAGGCCAAGCTGCTCCGCGTGATTCAGGAGGGCGAGTTTCAGCGCGTCGGCGGCTCCGCGACCCTGAGCGCGAACGTCCGAGTCATCGCGGCTACGAATCGCGACCTCGAGAAGGAAGTCGCCGAGGGCAGATTCCGCTCGGATCTGTTCTGGAGGCTCAACGTCTTTCCGCTCCGGGTGCCGGCCCTCCGCGAGCGCCGCAGCGACATCGTCCTGCTAGCGGACCACTTCGCGGAGAAGCATGGGCGCCGGGCCGGCAAGCCGATCCTGCGCATCTCGAGCCCGGCTATCGACCTCTTCATGACCTATCATTGGCCGGGAAACGTGCGAGAGCTCGAGAATTGCATCGAGCGTGCCATCATTCTGTCGACGGACTCGGTCATTCATTCCTACCACTTGCCTCCGAGCCTCCAATCCGCCGATTCGACGGGAACGGCGCCCGGGGCGACCCTCGACGCGGCGATCGCGAGGCTCGAGCGCGAGCTGCTCGTCGAGTCCTTGAAGATGTGCCGGGGAAACGCGGCTGCCGCAGCGCGCCGGCTCGGCATCACCGAGCGACGGATGGGGCTCGCGCTTCATCGATATGGCATCGATTGGCGTCGATTTCGTGCATCTTTGTAGTCTTTTTTTGAGAACCTACATCTATGTGGGTTCGTGAAAATTTCGCTTTGTTGCGATCTATTAGTCTCGCAAGGAGATACGCTCCACAATTCTTTTGGCATGAATCATGCTTTATTACAGGCAATTCGTTTTCGCTACTGAGGAGAGCATCATGTCAAATGGTTATGGTTCCGTGACGCCCGGTCTGGCCGAAATCTATGGCGCTAATTGCTTCTCGAACGCCGTCATGCGGGAGCGGCTTCCGAAAAGTATCTACTCTGAAATGCTGAAAGTCCAGGCCGGACATCGCGAGCTGACTCTCGATATCGCCGAGGTGGTCGCGAGCGCCATGCGGGATTGGGCGCTCGAGCGGGGCGCCACGCATTTCACGCATTGGTTCCATCCGCTTTCCGGTATTTCCGCCGAGAAGCACGACTCCTTCATCTCGCCGACCGGCGATGGCAGGATCCTCATCGAATTTTCCGGCAAGGAGCTCGTAAAGGGCGAGCCTGATGCGTCCTCCTTCCCCTCGGGTGGCCTCCGGGCGACCTTCGAGGCCCGCGGCTATACCGCCTGGGACGTGACGAGCCCCGCCTTCATCAAGAAAAGCGCGACTGCGGTCACGCTCTGCATCCCGACGGCCTTCGTCTCGTACTTCGGCCACGCCCTCGATAAGAAAGTCTCCCTCTTGCGCTCGATCGAGGCCATCAACCGGCAGGCGCTCCGCGTTCTGCGCGCCCTCGGCGTCGAGGACGCGAAGCGAGTCACGCCGACCGTCGGCCCCGAGCAGGAGTACTTCCTCGTCTCGCGAGAGCTCTACGCCAAGAGGCCCGACCTCATGCTCACCGGAAGGACGGTTTTCGGCTCGATGGCCGCTAAGGGGCAGGAGATGGAGGACCATTACTTCGGCGCCATCCCCGAGAAGGTCTCCGGCTTCATGCGCGAATTGAATGACGAGCTCTGGTCGATGGGAGTCTCCGCGAAGACCCAGCACAATGAGGTCGCCCCGAACCAGTTCGAGCTCGCCTGCGTATACTCTACCGCGAACGTATCGGCCGACACGAACCAGCTCGTCATGGAGACGATCAACAAGGTCGCGGCCCGCCGCGGCATGGCCGCCCTCCTGCACGAGAAGCCCTTCGCCGGCATCAACGGATCGGGCAAGCACGTCAACTGGGCCCTGGGCACGGACACGGGCCTCAACCTCCTCGAGCCGGGGGCCGATCCGGCGTCCAACGCGCGCTTCCTCCTCTTCGTGTCCGCCGTGATCGAGGCGGTCGACCGCTTCGCGCCGCAGCTCCGGGCCTCGGTCGCGACCTCAGGCAACGACCTGCGCCTCGGCGGGAACGAGGCGCCGCCCGCGATCATCTCGGTCTTCCTCGGCGACGAGCTGTCCGACGTCCTCGATGCCGCCGCCGACGGCAAGGCCTTCGTTTCGAAGGAGGGCGGCAAGATCGAGATCGGCGCGGCCTCGCTTCCGAAGCTGCCGCAGGACCTGACCGACCGCAACCGGACGAGTCCCTTCGCCTTCACCGGGAACAAGTTCGAATTCCGCATGGTCGGCTCGTCGCAGTCCGTCGCCACGCCAACCGCCGTCCTGAACACGGCCGTGGCCGAGGTCCTCTCGCGCTTCGCCGACCGCCTCGAGGCGGCAGCGAAGAAGGGCGCGGACATGGCGGCCGAGGAGCGCGCCCTGATCGCCGAGTCCTACAAGGCGCATCGGCGCGTCGTGTTCAACGGCAACGGCTATGCCGAGGAGTGGCACCGCGAGGCCGAGCGCCGTGGCCTGCCCCGCTTCCGCGCCGCGGTCGAGGTCATCCCCGAGTTCGCCTCCAAGGCGGGGATCGAGCTCTTCACCAGGCACGGCGTATTCTCGAAGGAGGAGGCCGAGAGCCGCTGCGTCATATACCTCGAGAAGTACTCGAAGCAGGTGAACATCGAGGCCGGCGTCATGGTCGAGATGTGCAAGCGCTTCATCTTCCCGGCGGTGACCGCGTCGGCGGAGGACTTCGCCCGCGCCGCCTCGGCTCTGGCCGCGGTGGGCGCCCAGTCGGCGCCGCAGGAGCTCCGCGCCAGGAAGCTGGCCGAGCTCGGCGCGGCAATCGCCGACGAGACGGACAGGCTCGAGAAGTCCCTGGCGAGCGTGCAGGAGATCGAGGAGCCGCTCGCCGAGGCGCGCGGCTACCGCGAGAGCGTGACGCCTCGCATGGTCGCCCTGCGCGAGAAGGTCGATGCGGCCGAGAAGTTCGTCGAGGGCGCGCGCTGGCCCTTCCCGACCTACCAGGAACTGCTTTTCACCGTCTGATCGTCGCTCAAGCCGTTTTTCGGGGCCCGCTTCGCGCCTTACGACGCGCGATGCGGGCCCCGCTCATCCGAGGAGGTCCCGGGCGTAGGGGAAGAGCGCCGGGACGCCTCCGGTATGCCAGAAGAGCACGGTCTCGCCGGGCCTCAGCTCGCCCGACTCGATCATGGAGACGAGGGCGCCGAAGGCCCGGCCGGTGTAGACCGGGTCGAGGAGGAGCCCTTCGTAGCCCGCGGCGAGCCGGATCGCGCGCCGCTCGGACTCTCCCACGACGCCGTAGCCGTCGCCCGAGTACTCGCGCCTGAGCTTGATATCGCCGGTCTTGAACTTGATGTCGAGCCTGAGGAGATCCGCGGTCTCGCTCGCGAGGACGCGGATCCGCTCGGTGAAGTCGACCTCGTCGTCGGCGGACTTGTCGATAGCGATCGCGGTCAGGGCCGGCTCGAGTCCGAACATCCGCGCGCCGACGGCCAGGCCCGCCTGCGTACCGCCGGAGCTCGAGGCGAACAGGATCCTCGAGGGCCTGGGGCGCATCGAGGTCAGCTGCCCCGCAAGCTCGCGCGCGGCGTCGACGAAGCCGAGCGCGCCGACAGCGCTGGAGCCGCCATAGGGAACGATGTATGGGTTCCGCCCCTCGTTCCGGAGGCCGGCCGCTATCTCGGGGATGTCCTCGCCCTTGCGGCGCTCGCCGCACCAATGAATCGTCGCTCCGAGCAGCCGGTCGAGGAGGAGGTTGCCGTCCGGCAGCTCGGGCTCTCGCCCGCCGAGCGCGAGGTGGCAGGCGAGTCCCGCCGCGGCCGCGGCCGCCGCCGCCTGGCGGCAATGATTGGACTGGGCGGCCCCGCCCGTCACGATGCAATCGCATCCTCTTGAGACCGCTTCCCCGACCAGGAACTCGAGCTTGCGGACCTTGTTGCCGCCCATCGCGAGGCCCGTCAAGTCGTCGCGCTTGACGAGTATCCGCGGACCGCCGAGCTTCGCGGAGAGCCGCTTAAGCTCGATGATCGGAGTGGGAAATACGCCCAGTTCCGCCCGCGGGAACGCGTCCAAGTCCATCGCTCGATCCTTTCCCTATCGCGCGTCCTTCGGCCCCGCGGGCTCCCAAAGATACCAGCCGCAGAGGATGATCGGCACGATGATGGTCTCGCAGAAGACGACAGACAACACGACGTTAGGAACGTTCAGCTCGTACTCAACCGCGGGATCCTTGCGCGCCTTGTCGAACAGCTCGGCATAGAGGCCGTAGGGCTCGACCCTCCTCGAACCTTCCGAGAACTCGATGGTCCTCGCCTTCGCGCATCCCGTCAGGCAGGCGACGAGGGCGAGGACCAGGGCCATGGCTATGATGCGCCTCATGGGTTCCTCCCTTCGGGAGGAGAATATAGCATGGCGCGATCGAGAGGCTAGATAGTTTCTTCATATTAATCGTCTCGATCGCGTCATGCCTCGGCTTCCGTCGCCTGCTCGGCGCAGCCGCGCCTGTCGTTCTTCATCAGGACGAGGGCGCCGAGGGCGCCGAAGAGCGGCGCGAGGGCCGCCCATCGGAAAGCCGTGTTCATGCCGTCCGACATGCCTGTCATGACCGCATTCGTAAGGCCCCTGGATACTGCCTCCGCGTCGGCGGGATCGGGGAAGAACCCGGCCAGCCTGTCTTTGTAGGCATCCATGCCGCTCGAGCTCATCGAGGAGCCCGAATCGCCCATCCCCGACAGCATCATCGCCTTGACCATCTCGACCTTCTTCTCGAGTCTGGGCGCGGGCGCGCTCATAGCGGCGACGCGCCGTTCCATGGCGCCGGGAAGGGCATTGCCGAAAACCGTGGCCGTGATGGCGATCCCGAGGATAGCGCCGATCTGCCTGAGCATCGATAGCGTGCCCGAGGCGCCGCCGGCCTTGCGCACGGGCACGTCGAGGAGGGCGGCGCTCGTCGTGGGGGACATGGGCAGGCCGATGCCGATTCCGAGGAGCACGAAGGGAGCGAAGAGCGATCGCAGCGTCGTCGAGGGCGAGAGGTTCGCGATGAAGAGCATGGCCCCGGTCATGACGATCATGCCCGCCACGATGACCCACTTGGCGCCGATCCGGTCCGAGAGGATGCCGGCGATCGGAGAGACCACCATCACCGCGACCGCCATGGGTATCATCGCGAGGCCCGCCTTGAAGGAGTCCAGGCCGATCACTGATTTAAGGAAGAAAGGCATCAAGAAGAAGGTGCCCATCATCGCGAACTGGAGGACCGCGGTGACGAAGGAACCTCCCGTGAAGTTGGGATCCTTGAACAGGGCCGCCTCGAAGAGGGGCTTTTCCTTCTTCGCCTCGCGCAGGAGGAACAGGGCGCCCAGGACGACCGCCAGGATGAGGATGAATGGCGTGGGGCTCCATCGCCCGAGGTCGATCGTGAAGGATCCGATCGTGAAGGCTTCCTTCTTATAGAGCAGCCCATAGTGCTTGGCCCCGTTGATGAGGCCGAAGGTGAGGAGGAACAGGCTCGAGGCCGAGAGGACGATTCCTGCGGGATCAGCCCTGAAGCGCATCCGCTCGTCGCGCGACTCAGGGATGATGACCAGGGTCGCCGCGAGGAGAATCACGCACAGAAAGGCGGAGAGGAAGTAGATGTAACGCCAGTTCTGGGCGACGCCCAGGACGACGTTAAGGCCCGCGCCGAGACCGTTCTGGGCGAGCGCTCCCCCGATCAGGGGACCCGCGACTACGGCCAGCCCGGAGACGGCGCCCCATGCGCCCATCGCTTTGCCGCGCTCGTTTTTCTCGAAGTTGGCCGCGATGAGGGATTGCGTCGCCGGCATCATCGCCGAGCCGCCAAGCCCCTGGAGGGCGGAGGAAGCGATCAGCATGCCTATGCTGCCGGAGAGTCCCGCGAGGATTCCGCCGGCGGCATACAGGGCCGCTCCCAGCGAGAATACCTTCTTGCGTCCGACCGCGTCGCCGAGCTTGCCCATCGTCAGGAGAAAAGAGGTGAAGGCGAGCATATAGCTCGTCAGCACCCATTCGACCGCGGTCATGCTCGCCCCGAAGTCCCGCATGATGTCCGGATTGGCGAGGTTTATCGTCGTATTTTGCATCATTATGACGAACAGGGCGCCGCATACGACGGCCAGCAGAAGCCACCTGTTGGCGGCCCGTCCTCGGTTCTTTGCCATAATCCCTAATGCTCCTTTCCTTTTCCGCCCTTCTTGAGGGCGGCGACGAGTTGCCTCAGCGAGACGGCTACGGCCTCGATCTCTCGTGGCCCGAGCGGGGCCAGGATTCCCTCGATCCTGGCCTGCGTCGCGGCGACCGCGTCCTCCACCGTCTGCCTCCCCGCCTTCGTCGCGCTGATGTGCGCGACCCTGCGGTCTTCCTCGTCGTGCTCCCGCTCGACGAGGCCGCGCTCGACGAGCCTGTCGATGACGGCGCTCATCTGAGGCCGCGACATGTGGAGCTTTCCCGCGGCCGCCGACGGGCTCGCGCGTCCGACGCGGGACAAGTGCGCGAGGAGGCCGAATTCCGGTTTCCCGAGCTTCCCTCCCGCGTAGCCCGACTTGAACACTTCTCCGTGCAGGATTCCGTGCAACGCGAAGAGAAGATCCATCATCTCGCGATAGTCCGGACGAGACATCCCGGCCTCCTCGCCTGCGACCGACTTCGAGATGGTTAACTAAGTTAACTATTATGAAAATGAATATACTGAGGCGCCGCGGAGGGGTCAAGTCCGAGCCGCTCGAAGGTAGGCCGCCCTCGCGACCCAGGCATGCTATAATCCGCCGCGATGAAGGTCCTCAGGAAGATCCTGCCTTTCGCGGTCATCCTCGGCGCGGCTCTCCTCATCCTGTACTCGCCGGACATCGCGCCGGAAAAGTATACGGATCTCGCCTCATTCTTCAGGGTCGAGCGCGCGAGACAGGGATTCTCGGGCTACTCGATCGCGGCCGTCTCGGACGGCTCAGTATTGTACGTCGACGGCTTCGGCGCGGACGGCGAGGGCCAGGCGATCGGCGCCGATACGGTCCTCTTCGCCACCGCGGCGGAGAAGTCCTTCGTCGCGCTCGCGGCGCTCTCCCTCGCTCGGGAGAGAAAGCTCGACCTCGACGCTCCCGTCCGTCGCTACCTGTCTTGGTTCGGCTTCGCAGACGGCTCGGGAGGGGCTGTCTCGATCAGGCATCTTCTCTCGCATACCTCCGGAGTCTCTGATGCCTCCTTCGACGATCTACACGATGCCGCGCCCGACCTGACGGCCGCGGCTAAGTCGATATGCGCGGCCCTTCCCTCGGCCGCTCCGGGAACGAGGTTCTCCTACATCGATACCGGCTATCAGGCCCTCGCGCTCGCGATGGAAGCCGCGGCCGGCCGTCCCGCCTCCGAGATCGTCGACGCTCGCGTCTTCGGGACGCTGGGAATGAAATCGACTACGATCGCGCCTATCGCGCGGCCACCGAGGGGCAACGGTACCTTCTTCTCCTCCGCTCTCCCGCGCGACGCGCGGTATCCGCCCTACGGCGCGCCTTCAGGCTGGACCGCCACGACGGCCTCCGACATGGGGATCTACCTCTCGTACATCCTCGCGCCCGAGAAAGCGAAGAAGGCCCCCGTCCCCGTCCGGACCGTCCGGTCGTCCCTCGATCCCCTGGTCGAAGGGATGGCCTACGGTTGCGGCTGGTTCCTCGGCTCCGAGGGCGACGAGCGCGTCGCCTACCATGACGGCGCCGTCGACGGCTTCTCCTCGCGCGTCCTCATCATGCCCGACGCGAAGGCGGGGGTCGCGATCCTCGCCGCCCAGGGCTCGTTCCTTCAGTCCATGCTCGCCCTTCCCGCGCTCACGGAAGGCGCGATGCGCATCATGCGCGAAGGCTCGACGACCAGACCCTTCCCTCTTCACAGACTCTCCATCCTCCTCCTCGTCGTAGCGGCCGTGCACTTGATCGCGCTCGGTACTCAGACGGGCGGCGCGCTCGGCTGGGCCAGGGACGTCAAGGGCAGGTCGGAGGCGAGGGGAACGGCGCTCTCGATCAGGTTCGCCGCGCTGAGATCCTGGGTCGGCATCGCGGCCCGAGTCGCTATCGCCCTCTTCGCGCCGACCGCGCTCGGCCTCGCCTTCGACCGGTCGGTCGGTTGGAGGGCCCTTTTCGCGCTCGAGCCCGGGGCCGCCGCATGGTGCCTTACCGCTTGCTTTTTCGGCGTCATGAGGAACGTCGCGAGGCTCGCGTGGCTCGGCCGTCCGGCCTTCATTCCGCGCTCCGCCCGCTGACATTAAGTTTTTTACACATCGACCGCTTCCCACTCCGGTTCGTCTTCGTTATAGTCGTATTTATGACTCCAGAAATAATCTTAACGGATTCGAACTGGCCTTACACAAAAGCCAAGACCGCAGTGCTTTCCGCTGCGGCCGCCGTCATCAGGGAGGAAGGGCCGAGGGCGGCCACTCTCAAGAACATCGCCTCGAGGGCGGGCATCACGGAGCCCGCGATTTTCCGCCACTTCGACGGCGTCGACGGTCTCTTCGGGGGCCTGTTCACGGTCTTCGAGCGCATCTACCAGCGCTTCGACGAGGCGTATCGCTCCGATGGAAAGGGTCTCGCTCGGCTCCGCGCGGCCATACATTCCATCGTGGATAGCTTGGCGTCGAGCCATGATTTCGCGTACATCCTCATCCACGGCCGCCAGGTGTTCCGCGAGTATCCGGAGCTCAGGGACAAGATCTCCGAGTACAACGCGAAGGACCAGAAGAGCGCCATGAATTGCATCGAGGAAGGCGTCAAGATGGGAGAGATACGCTCCGACGTCGATCCGTCCTCGATCGCGATCTCGCTCATCGGTGGCATCTACATGATAGCCATCCTGTGGATCGAGTCCGGGTACGCATTCGACCTCCGCCAGGTCTGCCTGGATCGTTGGGAGGACGTCGAAAGGCTCATAGCGACCAAGCCGTCCTCGCGAGCACGCGATCCCAAGGAAGCCGCGGCGGCCAAGGCTCGGTTTGCCGCCATCTTCTCGGCGAAACCCGCGAGGGCTTCGAAGGCCTCAAAGACCTCGCGAGCCGCGAAGTCCGCCAAGGCGGGCGCCGGCAAGCAAGGCAAGCCCGCGAAGCGCGTTCCCGCAAGGGCCGCTAAAGCCGCGAAGGCTGCCGCGCCAAAGCCGTCCGCCTCGCGGAAGGCCTCGGCCAAGGCCGCTGCCGCGAAGAAAAAGAAGTAGCGGCGCATCCTCATCGCGCGCGCGAGGAAACCAGCTGTCCGAAAAGCTTCATGCGCTTTTTGGACAGCTGGTCTCGTTATCCTTCGCCATGTCTGAGGGAAGAGTCTAGGGCTGGACCGCCCAATCCCTGATGGCCGCCAGGCTCTCAAGGGCGAGCGAGGGCGCGGCCCCCCGCGAGGAGGCGGCGATGAGCCGCGCGGCCAGCTCCCGTCCCGCGCCGACGATGGCGCGCCTCGGCAGGGGGTCGGCCTCGTCGATCGCGTCGAGGATCCTCTTCGTCTCCTTCTTAGGGAGCGATGAGAGGATATGATCGTGAGCCTCGGGCTCGAGTCCCTGCATCGCCGTCGCGACGAGGTGCCCCTCCGCCGTCTTGATCGCCGCCCGTATGGCCGCGGGACCTACCGCCAGGATCGCTTTCGTGAAGGCCGCGACGAAGGTCTCTTCCGTCCCGAGCTCGTCCTCGCCGCCGAGCCTGATCTCGCCGCGCTCCTCGAGGCTGCCGACGACCTCGAGGAAGGCCGCCTGGGCCTCGGATATCTCGTCGCCCGACAGCCGCGTGCGCAGGTACGCCGCGTCCTCCTCGAGGGCGATCGCGCCTATCCGGTCGAAAAGTCGCTTGACCAGGTCGACGCTCTCTTCGGGGCAGCCCGCGAGCGCGGCCGCCGAGACCGCGCGACCCGAGGCCCTGATGGCGAGCTCGAGGCAGCGAGGGTTTATCGCCAGGGCGCGCACGACGTCGGGCATCTCTCCCGGCACGACGAGTTCCTCTATGCGCGGCCTGCGGCGCCTCGCCTTCTCCGAGAGCCAGGCCGAGGCCTTGTCGAAGTACTCGGGTCCGAGGAAGGCGGCCATGCGCCTCATGACGATCGAGTAGTGCTCCCCCGCGAGGACCCCGCGTACGCCGGCGGTCACCATCTCGAGCTCGAGGCGCGATCCCGGGTCGGCCTCCGCGAGGAGGCCGCTCATGCCGCGCTCGAGTCCGTCCGCGTCCGCTCCGGCCGCGACGAGGGCCAGGGCCGAGCGGAGGGACTTGCGCTTCTCCGCCTCCGCCGCGCGTTCCAGCGATGAGGGCGAGCCGCGCGCCTTGTCCGCGAGCAGGGTGACGCGGCCCGCGAGATCGAAGAGGGCGTCCTTCTTCTGGCGGGTGACCTTCCGGTAGTCCTTTCGTCGATGGGCCTGGCCGCGGCACAGGGAGCGGATCAAGGCCCGCCTCCGAGCAGCGCAGGGTCGCGCTCGAGCTCCTCGAGGGCGGCCGTCGCCTTGTCCGCGCCGTAGTAGGCGACGAGCTTGCGGGCCATGAGCGCCGGGTCGTCGGCCTCGGCGACGGCGAGCAGGCCCTCGACGATCACGCAGGACTTGAGGAAGGGCCATCCGCTCCTATCCTCGACCGTGATGTAGGTCGCCAGGATCTCCTCGAGGGCCTCTTCCGAGACGCCTTCCATGACGAGCTTAAGGCCGATGGAGAGCAGGGGGTCGCCGATCGTCGCCAGCTCGGGCTCGAGGGCCTGGAAGCCCTCGGTCCTCGCGATTCGATCGAGGTCGAGGAGGCGCCTTATGAGCGGCGCCAGTCCCTTCTTCTCCTCGTCGCGGCACTGAAGCCTGCGCGCGAGGTCGGCGTTCCAATGGATCATGCTGCCTCCGCCAGTAGTATACGACGAGCGGATGGCCGGTTCAAAGTAGGACGAGCGACCTCGGCGCGTCGAACGGGGCGCGCGGCCGTCGTTCCGCCCCTTCTCGGCGCGAATTCGAACCCCAATATATTGTGATTTTAATGGTTACTCGTTGAGTAATGTATGTGATTCGCTTATGTTTTAGCCTACATCCATGTTGGAGGGTTTATGAGAAGATTCATCGCAGTTCTCGTCGCGCTTTCGGTCGTCGCTGGCGCTGCCTTCGCCGCGGACGCCAAGAAGTCCGAGCCGAAGGCCAAGTCCGATGTCAAGCTCGAGGCGCTCATGGCTCCCGGAGACATCGCGTTCACTGCCGGCCTCGGCTATGGATTCCTCTGGGGCGCGATCGACGTCTCGGGCGGCGCGGAGTACATCATCGGGCAGTTCAAGATCGGCGATACCCTGCCCATCTCGTACGGGGCCGCAGTGAAGGCTTCGTACTACAGATGGGACGAGAGCTACTATGCCGAGGATTGGCACTACTCCTATTTCGGAGGCGGCGCCTTCGGAACGCTCCACCTCGGGCTCAAGGACCTCGGCATGGCCGACAACATGAAGTGGCTGGCCAACGTCGATACCTACGTCGGCCTCGGCATAGGTCTCTACGGGTACTCGTACCCGGCTTGGAACGAGGGCTATACCGATATCGTCTCGAAGACCGAGATGAAGGTCGGCGTCCGGGCGACCGCCGGAGTCAGTTACTTCATCACTCCCAATATCGCGATCGTGACCGAGGGCGGTTACTACGGCTATTACGGCTCCGGACTCATCGGAGTGCTTTTCAAGCTGTAGTCGGAGCGCGCGAGCTCTCGTCGAGAGCGTCGCGTCGCGTCGCGAGCACGGGCCCCGCCGAAAAGCGGGGCCCGTCTCTTATCGTCTCCCTCGTCGATTCGACGCGGGGCGCGCGAACAAGCGCTCGATCGCTCCGCGAGCGACCCTCGTCTCGCGCGATGCATCGCTCCGATGCGATTACGCATCGAATGACGAGTCCTTTTGACTGAAAAAAAGGTGAATCAGAAAAAAAAACCGCTCTTTATGAAGAAAGCTTTTGCCATACTCGCAAGATGCCGATATAATGAGCAATAGAAATGTCGTTCGAGGATGAGATGCGCGCATCGCGTCCTCGCGAGATTCGCGCGCGGCGCGCCCGCGCGGAATCCGGAGGCGGCATTGCGGATCGCTACAAGGGGGGATCGCCCTGCATGGCAGGTAAGAGCGCCGCGCAACTCGTTGATGTTCGGCTCGTCGAATTCAAGCGGATCGATGATGCCTTTTTCCAGGATTACGCCAAGATCCACGAGCGGCTCGAGCGGATGCTGGACAAGGAGACGCGCCCCTTGTCGGAAGAGACGGTGTCGATAGCCGCCGACGAGCTGATCGCCTGGCTATCCACTCAAGCCGCGAAGAACGTCCCCCACGAGCGCCTGTCCCAGTACCTCCGCGTCGGCCTCGGTCACCTCTGCTCCGAGATGATCGTAGTGCCCCATAACCTCCCCATGGAGGAGGCGGCCATCAGGGCCTATGCCGAGCTCCAGCGTCGAGGCTGGGATCTCGCGACGTATGACCCCGAGGTCGCGGCCCAGGCGGCCAGGCGCGTCGCGTCGGTCGAGGCGGCGCGCGCCGCCGCCAGGGCGAAGTCCAGGTCGCATTCGAAGAAGCCTTCGTCGGCGGTTAGATCCGCCGGCGTTAAGAAGAAGGTGATAGGTAATCCGAAGGTCGCCGTAGCCAAGGCCGGGAAAAAGGCCGCGTCGGCGAAGAAGGAGGCTCTCATGGCATTGGAGAAGAAGGTCGCCGCGAAGAAGCCGGCGAAGAAGGCTGTCGCGAAGAAGCCGGCGAAGAAGGCCGCCGCGAAGAAGCCGGCGAAGAAGGTCGCCGCGAAGAAGCCGGCGAAGAAGGCCGCCGCGAAGAAGCCGGCGAAGAAGGCCGCCGCGAAGAAGCCGGCGAAGAAGGCCGCCGCGAAGAAGCCGGCGAAGAAGGTCGCCGCGAAGAAGCCGGCGAAGAAGGCTGTCGCGAAGAAGCCGGCGAAGAAGGCTGTCGCGAAGAAGCCGGCGAAGAAGGCTGTCGCGAAGAAGCCGGCGAAGAAAGCCGCCGCGAAGAAGCCGGCGGCGAAGAAGCCGGCCGTGAAGAAGGCTGTCGCGAAGAAGCCTGCGGAGCCCAAACCCGCTCCCGCCTTCACCCCGATCGAAGAGAAGAAGCCCGACCTGTTCTGAAGTCGAGCTTCGTTTCCGGCTCGGTGGTCCCGGCGCGCGACGCGCGTCGGGACCACTGTCGTCTAGCACGCGATGTGCGAAACACAAAGCCCATCCACATCGTTGTTATGCGGGCGCGATAACGAATTTGGTTCAGATCTCTTTCTCCTTTTCGTATAAACAAATAGAAAGTGTGTCGTTTTTTGTCAGTTTGACAAACAATAAGATAATGTTCAGAAAACAGGATATTCTGTCGTGGATACTGTGTTCCTAAAGATTATTGATACAAATACTTAGTTGTATCTGGTATGGTATCGGAACTTCGTGTACTGGGCAAAAAAAAACTTGACACCCAATATAGGCCTAGCTATACTGCCGAAGAACCTAGGAAAGGGGACCAGTGAACCGTCGGTTTGCCCCCTTTTAAATTGGTAAGGAGGATATTAAATGAAGAAGCTACTCGTTGTGCTTCTCACCCTCACGGTAATCGGTTCGCTCGCGTTCGCCGAGGTTACCTTGAGCTCCTGGAATCGCATGGGCTTCATGCTCTACCAGGCGCAGGGTGATGTGAATGCTGCTAACGAGCTCCCCAGCTGGGGCCGCAACGGCATTTCCTTCAGTGGCAAGTCCGACAACATGGGTATTGCCCTCGACCTCAACGCCCGCAACGCCACCGGCTTCGAGATCGGCGACAACGGCAAGATCTACGCGAAGCTCGCGAACGGCATCATCACCGTATCGGTTGGTAAGTCCAACTTCGACAACCTCCGCGGAAAGATCGGCGGCGCTTCCGAGATCGCGTGGGGCTTCAGCGGCTCGACTACCGGTGACGAGGACACGATCTTCAAGCGGCTCAATATCGCCAAGGGTATCGCGCTCGAGCTCGCGCCGGTCGCGGGCCTCTATGCGGCCGCTACCGTTTCGCAGGCTACCAACGGCACCGCTGACAACGCTTACGAAGCTGCTCAGATCGCCGCCGGTTACACGATCGAGGGCATTGGCCTCATCCGCGCGCAGTTCATCGGCGCTCTCGATGATCCTTCCGCCCAGGCCGCTTTCGCCCTGACCGCTGTTGAGGGTCTCACGGTTGATGTGGGCGCCCGTTTCTACTTCGAGGACGGAACCGCTTCCCAGAACGTCATCTCCGGGGCCGTGAAGTACGGCAAGGACGCTCTCAACGCCATGGTCCGCGGTGCGGTCAGGCTCGAGAACTCCGATGCGGCGCTCGACCTCGACCTCGGCGTTGGCGGCTACGTCAACTACAAGGTGAGCGACACGCTCATCGTCGGTGTCGACGTCGCGTTCCCGACCATCGCCGACAACGCCAAGAAGGTGGATGCTGTTCCGTACGTGAAGCTCCCCCTCGCTGGCGGCTTCATCATGGCTGGCTTCGCTGCTGAAGTCGGTCTCGATGACCAGGATTTCAAGTGGGGCGTCCCCGTCATGCTCCAGGCCGGGTTCTAAGCTGATCCTCAGCTAAAATTACGGTATGGTAGGCCGTTCCCGAAGTGATTCGGGGACGGCCTTTTTATTTCCTTTACGAATCAGTGTTAATGGGAAGCCCCTCCGAATATCAGTCGAATCGAACAAATCCTACGGTGAAGTAGAAGCTCGGTACATTCCGGTAATGAAAACTCTTGTACGCTAAGCGTTTTTTTCTAATAGTGCCTTCCTGGATAAACCGCTTCTTCCTATACTCCTTGTATATCTCGTTGGGTATCGCGGCCGGTCGACTGAATAATCAGGCGCGGTCGCAAAGGAGGCTCGTATGAAGAAAGTCCTATTCGCGCTCTGCTTCGTCGCGATCGCGGCGGTTGGCGCGATCGCCCAGGAAGAGGCGACGGTCACTTCCAGCTTTTCAACGCAGATATACACCGGGTTCAGTTACTACATGGGGAGCAGCACAATCGTCGCGGGAGACAGCGACAACCTCGACGACGCGACATCTCGCTTGAACTTTACCGGCGTCTTCACCATGGGCGACTTTGGCGCGAAGTTCACGCTGAGGGCCCAGAACATCGACAATGATAATTGGCAGCCTTCGTACGATAGCGCGATGGATACCAAGCTCAGCGTCAACGGCACTGTGGGCGCGCGGCGCGCCTTCGTCTTCTACACGTTCTTGGAGCAGAAGATGTATCTGGCCGCTGGCCTTCCCGGTATAGGGGATTTTTCGACGACCTATGACGGCCTGGTCGCTTTCGATAACGCTCTTCCCGGTGTCCTGGCCACCGTGAAGCCGATCGAAGGGCTGGAACTGGGCTACTTCTTCCCGATCTCTTCCGCTGAGGCCGATGCCGAGACTCTGTTCAACGCGAGTACGGTCGCGGCGATGTACGAGATCCCGAGCATCGCCACAGTCCAGGTCTGGCTACATCAGTTCGACGACCTGCAAGTCGTCGGCGACATCAATGTTACGGCAGTCGAGGGCCTGACGCTCTCCGGAGAGTTCGGCTACAACGATACTGTGGACTTCGAGGATCCTGATTGCATCGATGTCAAAGAGCAGGTCGGCTACGCTTTCGGGAAGGTTTCTCCGCTCGTGGTCTCGTCCCAGCATTTCCCCGATAGCGGAGACATGACTTTCACAGTCAAGCCCTCGATTGCATACGCCCTGAGCGACAACATCGAACTCGCGGCCGAGTACGCCTACGACTCGGGCGCGGAGAACCATGTTTTCGACGCCTACGCGAAGTTCACCCTCCAGAATAACTATATCAAGGTGAAGCCGGGCTACGATACCGCTGATGGTAAGGGATTCTTCCTAAAGACCGTCCTTGTAGCGGAATTCTGATCATCGCTAAACGATTGATTGAAACCGGCTGGGCGACCAGCCGGTTTTATTATAGTCTTGGTCGTGCGGTAGCCTGAAGCGGCGTTCGCGAACACATACCTTGAAACCTGGAGATTCATAATGAGGAAGATCGTTTTCCTGGCCCTCGCGGCCTTGGCCTTGGCCGGTTGCGCATCGAAAGGTCCGGCTCCCGCGGACACCGAGCTTACCCTCAACCTGCTGACCGACGAGCAGGGAAGGGGGCGCTTCTACGTCGATGGCGCGGTGAATCCGTTCACGAGCTATTATCTGCGGATTACTACGCAGCCGAAGTATTTCCTGACCGCGGTGATCCACGTACCGAAGAGCGTCGGGCGCGTCGAGATCGAGTACATGCTTGCGCTTTCGGAGGGCGGCGAGCAGATTACGGAGGCCGCGACCAAGGAGTACTTGCTCGAATACTGGGACACGATGGCCGGCGAGAGCGACACCAAGAAAAAGCAGAAAGACGGAATAGAGCGGTATTACATTCCTTCGAATGTCATTGAAGGCAAGAAGCTGGGGCGCGATTACGCCGTCGTATTCGTCTCGAAGGAGCCCTTTAAGCCGACCGATAGGGTCGAGGCTCGAATCCTCGTCGACGGCGAGGAGAAACTTTTTGAGCTGGACGCTTCGGCTGTTGTGAAGGCCAAGAAGAATTAGGGCGTCGGCGACCGATCCTGCGCCGCTCGCCTTGTTAGCCCTCCAGGCGAGGCGATATATTCCTTTGCGTAGCCGGCCGGTCGACGGTCGGCCGCGCGGAGGTCCGGCGCATGAAGAGCAGGGCGGGCGATTGGCTGAAGCAGGCGGGCGCCGACCTGGCCTGGGCGCAGTCGAGCTACGAAAGCGGGCATTGGGCCCAGGTCTGTTTCATCTGCCAGCAGGTCGGGGAGAAGGCCTTGAAGGCTATCGCCATCGCCCGAGGAGCGGCTCAGGTCAAGAGCCATTCCATCGTCGAGATCGCCGCCGCACTGGGGCTCGACGAAGAGCTGACCCGGATGGCGAAGAGGCTCGACCTGTACTACATCACGACGCGCTATCCCGACTCCTTCGCGAGCGGCGCGCCCTACGAGTACTTCGAGGAGGACCAAGCCCTCGAGGCGGTCGAGTTCGCCGACCGGTTCATCCAGCGCGCGCGTAAGGAGATGGGCATCGGTGCCTGATCCCGTCATAGAATGGCTCGGTCGCGACGAGCTCCCGGAAGAGCTGGGACCGGTCATCGTACGGAATGATCGCGATCCTCTCTATGGCATGTCGAGGTCGGCGTTCGAGGCAAAGCTCGGCTCCGCGCTCGCGGGGCGCGCGGTCGAGGCCTACTTCTTCGGATCCTACGGGACGGCCGATTTCGGCCCCGATTCGGACGTTGACCTTATAATAATCGCGCGAACGAACAAGAGCTTCATCCGCCGCTCCTTCGACTACGCCGACCTCCTGGACATCCTGCCCTCGATGGACATCCTCGTATACACGCCAGAGGAATTCGCGGACTTGACCGGAGACCCGTCGCCGGGCTTCTGGCGAAGCGTCGTCGAGTCCCTTCGGCGCCTGGCGATCCCCGACTAGCCGATCGAGCGCCGCTCGGGCGGGCCTTGCCGCGATCGGCCTCCTTGTCCATACTTTGCCGCGGAGGAAACACGGATGAGCGGTTCAGTTTCCCTCGCCGAGCTCATCGGGCGCGGCGGCGTCTATTACAATATCTCCGGTTCGACCCCGACCGAGGCCCTAACGGAGGCCATCAAGGCCGTGTCGCTTCCGAAGGGGCTCGATCGCGCCGCCTTACTCACGGCCATCCTCGAGCGCGAGGCGCTGATGCCGACGGCCCTCGGGAACGGCGTCGCCATCCCTCACCCGCGGAGCCCGATGCTGACGGACAAGTCCCAGCAGCGCGTGGCTGTCCTCTTCTTGAAGACTCCCGTACCGTACAGCGCCCTCGACCGGAAGCCGGTGTCCACGCTCTTCCTCATCCTCTCGGCCGAAGCGAAGAGCCATCTTTCGATCCTGGCCGCGCTTTCCTACCTCTGCCAGCGCCCGGACTTCCTGGAGCTGCTCGCCAAGCGGCCTTCCACCGAGGAGATGGCGGCGTACATCGCCTCGACCGAGGCGTCCTGGGCCGCTCGGGGGTAGCAGGGCCATGAGGACATGACCGCGCGCCGCCTCGCAGTCGCGGCCATCGTCCTCGCCGCGGTCCTCGCACGCGCGGCCGGCCAGGGCGAGGACGCCTGGGGAGACCGATTTCGCTCGGGCGACGACGCGGAGGAAGCCTTGCCTTCGCTCAGGGAGCTTCGCCTCGAAGACTTCGAGTCTTCGACGGCTGTCCCCTGGTTCCCTTCGATCTCGGCCAGCGATGGCGTCGCGGAAGCCAAGATAGCCGACGCGAACGGGGGCCAGGCCGGTCGCGCACTCGGCGTAAAAGTCGCTTTCATGCGAAGGGCTCTCTCGACGTTGGACCTGCGCCCGTCCAGGCCCGTCAGGATCGAGGGCCGCTGCGCGAGCCTATCGATTCGCGCGTATGGCTTCGGATACCCGCACGAGCTCATCCTCCTCGTTCTCGACTACTACGGGAACGAACACGAGCTCAGCCTCGGACGTCTCGACTTCCACGGATGGAGACGGCTCGAGGCCGCGATTCCCCTTCGCGAGGCGGGCTTAGGCTCGGCCTTCGTCCAGGACGATCGGCATTTTCGCGACCTCTCGGGCCTCCGCGTCGCAGGCATCAGGATCGCCTTCGACCTCGAAGAGAGCTACGGTCAGTATGTCGTCTACTTCGACGATCTCGAGGCGCTCGTCGATGCCGAGGGCGACGCTGCAGGGGCTCGAGAAGAGACCGCGCCGACGCCCGCCGAGGCCGCCCCCGCGCCCCGCGCCGATGCGGCGACGTCGAGTCCCGCCGCGACGCCCGAGGCTCGGATGCTCGTTCTCGAGGAAATCGAGAAGCGGATCGCGGCGACGATGACGTATCCCGAGGCAGCGAGACGCCGCGGCATCGAAGGGACGATGACGCTGTCCTTCCGCGTGGATGCGGGGGGATCCCTGGTCTCGGCGCGCGTGTCGAAGGGATCGGGGAGCGATATCCTCGATCGCGCCGGCCTGGATCTCCTGCGCGGCGCCTTCCCGGTGCGCAACGATTCTGGCCTCGCCCTGGAACTGGATATTCCGATAACCTTCCGCCTCGACGGCTCCCGACGCGATTGACAGCGCCTTCCTCTAGCGGTATAAGGAGGACGCCGGGGCTCCGACCGAGGAATGCGGTTCGATACCGCAGCGGTCCCGCCACTGTAACCGGGGATGAACGCGATACGGGACGCGAAAGCGCCTCGAGGCCATTGCGCGAAAGCGCGAGAAGGCATCGCCAGTAAGTCGATCCGGGAGCCAGGATACCGATCGGAGCCTGTAGCCTTCGTGGAAGGGGTATGGGCATGGCTTCTCGTCGTCCTCGCGCATCCCGAATAGTCTCATTGTTCGCGGTCGTGGCCTCGATCTGCATCGCGGCCCGTCCGGTCGCGCAGGAAGCCCCGCACTACGAGCTCGGAGAGGTGACAGTAACCGCGGCGCGCGCCCAGGCGCCCGAGAGCGAGACTTCGCCCGCGGTCAGCGTCGTCACCGAGGAAGAGATCGCCGCGCGCGGGGCCAAGACCGTCGCCGATGCGATCGAAGTCGTCGCGGGTCTGTCTCTCAATGACAAAGGGCCGGAAGGCTCCCAGGCCGCCGTCAGCATCCGAGGCTCCACTACCAATCAAGTCGTGATCCTCGTCGACGGAGTCCGGGTCAACGACGCGCTCTCCGGTATGGCCGACCTGTCCCGGGTACCTGTCGAGCGCATCGAGCGGATCGAGGTCATGCGCGGAGGCGGTAGCTCTCTATACGGCGGGGACGCCGTCGGCGGCGTCGTCAACATCATCACGAAGAAGGACGAGGCTCCCCTCGTGTTATCGTTCGAGGCCGGCGGCTATCTCCCCGGCTCCAGAGTGTCCGGCTTCGGCTTCAGCAAAGTTCAAGGCGGCTTCGACGCCTCGACTCTGCTGGATTCCCAGAGGCTTTCGCTTTCCTGGGCGCCGCGTCTCGGGAACGCCCTATTGTCCCTCTCCGCGGGCGCGACGAGGGCGGCTAACGCGTATACTTTTATCGACTCGAACGGAGAGAAGCGCGAGCGCGAGAACTCGGGACTCATGGGCACGGACGCCGCGGCCGGCGTGGAGCTGCCTTTCCTCGACGGTAAGCTCTCGGCGAGCCTCGGGGCTTCCTACGAGGACAAAGGAGTGCCCGGGTCGGAGAGCTCGCCGACCCTGCGCGCCTCCGAGGCCGACTTCGACGGCCGTGCCCTGGTCCGCTACTCCGCCGAGCGATTCCTGTCGGACTTCCTCTCGATCGACGCGACACTGCGCGGCGATTACTCGGTCGTGGACTACGAGGACGAGGATGATCCGGACCAGGAAGCGCGGCACGAAGTCGCGACGCTGGGGCTCGAGGCCGTGCAGGAGGCCTTCGTCTCCGACGGACTGTCGCTGGTCTACGGGCTGTCGTCGTCCTTCGTCCGAGCGCGGAGCGACGCGGTCGGGACGCCCTCGCGCGCGGCGGGCGGGGCCTTCGTCGAGCCCTCGATCGCGCTCGGGAAACTGACGCTGCGGCCGTCGGTCCGCTACGACTTCTACTCGGACGTCTCGGCGAGCGATCCTCTCGGAGGCCTCGCGGCTGCCTTCGGCGTCGCCTATCGCCTGGGCGAGGGCGATACGCTGAAGCTCAACCTATCCAGAGCCTATCGCGTACCCTCGTTCAACGATTTGCACTGGCCGGCCATGGCTGGGGCCGAGGGCAATCCCGACCTCTCGCCCGAGACGGCTTACGAGGCGAACGTCGGTTACGAGCGGCGGCGAGAAGGCCTCAGCTACGACGCGATCGCCTATGTCCGCTACTCGCAGGACGTGATTCTCTGGCAGCCGGACGAAGCCGGCATCTGGCGACCCAGCAACTACGGCGATGCGCTGTACCCCGGCATCGAGCAGGAGATAAAGGCCGACCTTACTCCGAGCCTATCGGTATCGGCTAACTACACCTACCTGTACTCATTCGTGCTGTCAGGTGACCTCGAGCTTTCTGACGACAGACGCCTTCCGATGACGCCGGTCCATAGCCTCAAGACTGTCGCCTCGGGCAGGTGCGAACGCTTATCCTGGTCAGCGACAGCCGCCTTCGCGAGCTTGCGGTACTTGAAGACCGCGAATGTCGCCTATCTGCCGGCCTATTTCACGCTCGACCTAATGGCGCGGCTGAAAGCGTCGAAGACCTTTTCGATATATGCCGCGGTCGACAACGTCTTCGACGAGCAGTACGCGATCATCGATGGATATCCGATGCCGGGTACCAAGCTGAGGATGGGATTCGAGCTCCAGTTGTGATCGTTCATCGTAGTAAGGAGGCTCTTATGGACAAGAGACATTCATGGCCGTTGGTCTTCATCATCGCGGTCGTCGCCTCGCTCGTCGTCGGGTGCTCGGGTGGGACGGATTCGCCGACACCCGATGACACTTCATATACGACATACTTGTATATGACCGATACCTATTCCGGTAAAGTCTATACCTACGATCCGGCGACGCACCTCTCCCCGACGACGAGCATCGCGGCGACCGGACAGAACGCGACGGGCGAGATCGCCTTCTACGAAGGTATCGGTTATGCCTGTGTCGGCTCGGGGACGAACGAGGGCGTGTATCGATTCGACCCCTCCGATACGAATCCCTCGTTTTCGAAGATCGGGGACGCGATAGCCGCTCAGTACATCTCGTTTCCCTCTTCTTCGAAGGGATACGTCAGCACGTATGGGGGGGGCTTGTATTCCTTCGCCCCATCCTCCTCGAGCCCCTCGTACTCCTCGATCTCGGGCACGAGCGGCATGACTCTCCAGGAGGTCATCGTCGGATCGGACGGCATGGTCTATATAGCGGACAACGGTAACGGGGCCGTGCTCAGGATCGATCCTTCCGACGACTCGGTCGAGGCTATCTCGACATCAGCCGGCGGCACGACCGGCCTGGTCGCGGGAACGTTCAACGGAAGTTCTGGCGTCTTCGTCGCGAACACGGGCGGCTATGATCCCGATACCTGGGCCGCGCTGCCGGGCTCCATCGACTTCATCCCCTCAGGATCGACTTCCGCGACGACCGTCGCGAGCGCTCTTTCTGGAGGAGGCTCGATCTATCCGGCTCGCCTCGTCCAGCTCTCCGATGGGAGCCTCATCGCGACCGGCTATAGTCACACGTACCGCGTCGCTTTGTCGGGCGCGACGGCGACCGTGTCCGAGCTCACGGCATCGGGCGCCTCGTTCGGAAGTATGGATATCGCGCTGAAGGACGGACTCGTGTACGTTCCCGTCTCGGTCACGAGCGATTATATCTCCTACTCGAACTACCTCTATGTCCTGGGCGAGGACGGCGATCAGGAATCTTACAGCCCCGTCTCGGTGATGGGCTCGAGCGAAAGTATCTCCAACATCGCCTTCTACGAGGGCTGACCGCCTTTGAAGCCGGTCGCGACGAGGTAGGTCTCGAAGGACTCGGATCGGCAGGCCTCGGGCTTGAAGCCCTTGGCCTGCGCGAAGCGGCCGCGCAGGCGCTTCAATAGGACGGCCTCGGCCCCTCCTTGAAATATCTTGGCCGCCATCGCGCCGCCGGGCGAGAGCGAAGACTCGGCGTAGTCGATGACAGCCTCGACGATAGCCTCCGACGCGCCCTGGTCGACGACGCGGCTGCCGGTCGTGGCGGGCGCGGCATCGGAGAGCACGAGGTCGAAGGGGCCGCGGTCGAGAAGCCGGGCTCGTACTTCGACGTCGTAGAGGTCTCCTCGGACGAACATGAAATTCGCGGCGCCGCCCGCGACCGCGAGCTCCTGCAGGTCCACGGCGGCGAGGAAGCCTGAGCCCGCGAGCCGCTTTAAGACCCACATGCTCCAGGATCCGGGGGCCGCGCCGATATCGAGTATCCTCATCCCTTTCTTGATGAGCGAGAACTTGGCGTCGATCTCGGCGAGCTTGTAGACGGAACGCGCGGGATAGCCCTCTCTTTTCGCCTTCTGCGCCCAGTAATCGGGCTTCTCGTAGCTCGACATGGCCTCGAGTATAAGGCGCGCGCTCGCGCGCATGAAGGGGAGGCGCTCGGAATATTGCGCGTCGTCGCGAAGTCGCTATACTGGTAATGAGGTTAGGATGGCAGAGCAGACTTTCGTCGAGGCCGAGATCTGGACGGTCGCGCAGACCGACCAGGGGAACGTCGTCCTCGTCAGGCCCAAGGGCTCAGAGATCGCGGTTCCCATCTTCATCGGACAGCTCGAGACGCAGTCCATCCTTATCGGCATGGGCGGGGTCGAGGTGCCGCGCCCCCTTACGCACGACCTCGTCGTCAGCCTCCTCGGGTCGCTCGGCGTGGAGGTGAGCCGCGTGGAGATACACGACCTTCGCGAAGGTACCTTCTTCGCCCGCCTCCTCCTGCGAGCCCAGGGGAAGGACATCGTCGTCGACTCCCGGCCCTCGGACGCGATCGGGATCGCGGTACGGGCGCTCTGCCCCGTGTTCATCGCGGAGTCCGTCGTCGAGGAGGCGGGCATCTCGGTCAACCTCGTGGCCGGCATGCGCGGGACCGAGGCCGAGGCCACGCTCTTCGGGGAGCCGCGCTTCGAGCAGTCGAGCGAGGGATCGGAAGAGCCGCGGCAGGGCGGGGAAGCGAAGCCTCCCGCGTCCGCGTCGAGCGACAAGCGCACCGAGCTCCTCAGGGCCGAGCTCGAGAAGGCCATTTCTGAGGAAGACTACGAGCGCGCCGCGACTATCCGCGACAAGCTGAAGGAGCTCGAGGACTAGGAGCGGGCCGGTCCGCGGTTTCAGCCCAAGAGCCGGTTCATCCGCGCGGCGAAATCCGCCGGGTCGGCTAGAGGCGCGCCTTCGACCAGCAGGGCCTGCCCGAGAAGCACCTTCGCGAGGTCCTCGGCCTCGGCCTCCGACGCGGCCGCGAGGCGCTTGACCAGCGGGTGGGCGCCGTTCAGCTCGAGGATCGGCTTGACCTCGGGCATGTCCCCGCCTCCGAGCTGCTTCATGAGCTCGCGCAGCTGCAGGCTCGGGTCGTCCGAGTCGACGACCACGCAGGCCGGGCTCTCCGACAGGCGGCGCGAGAGGCGCACGTCCTTGACAGCGTCGCCCAACGCCTTCTTGGCCTTGTCGACCGCGCCCGCCGATCCGGCTTCCTCTTCCTTCGCGGCGCCTTCGGCGTCGCGCCCGAGCTCGGACTCGCTGCCCGCGCGGTTGACGCTCTTGAGCTCGCAGCCCTCGAAGGGGCCGAGCCCGGAGAGGACGAGCTCGTCGATCTCCTCGGCGCAGACGAGGACCTCGATGCCCTCCTTGCGGTACATCTCGAGCAGCGGCGACTTGCGGAGCCGCTCTTCGTCGGCGCCGGCGATGTAGTAAATCGCCTTCTGCCCTTCTTTCATGCGGGATTTGTAGTCGGCGAGGCTCGTCCAGCCGCTTTTTCCCCCGATGTCGAGGGTGCTCTTCCAGCGCACGAGTCCGAGGAGGGTCTCGCGGTTCGCGAAGTCGGAGTAGAGCCCTTCCTTGAGCGGCCGGTTGAACTCGGCCGTGAACTTAGCGTACTTGTCGGGGTTGGCCTTGGCCAGGTCGGCCAGCTCGCCGAGGATCTTCTTCACGCTGGCCTGGCGGATGTTCATCATGACGCGGTTCTGCTGGAGGATCTCGCGGCTGACGTTGAGCGGCAGGTCCTCCGAGTCGATGACGCCGCGCACGAAGCGCAGGTAGACCGGCAGGAGCTCCTTGTCGTCGTCGGTGATGAAGACGCGCTTGACGTAGAGCTTGACGCCCGGCTTGTAGTCGGCGCGGTAGAGGTCGAGGGGAGCCTTGGAGGGTATGTAGAAGAGCGTCGTGTACTCGATCGTGCCCTCGGCCTTGGTGTGGATCCAGAGCAGCGGCTCGTCGTCTTCGGCGCCGAAGCCGCCCGAGCCGCCCGATATCGCCTCGTAGAACTGCTTGTAGTCCTCGTCTTTGAGCTCGGCCTTGGGCCTGCGCCAGAGCGCCGTCGCGGCGTTGACGACTTCCTCCTTGCGCTCGGTCCCGTCCTCTTTGCCCTTCTCGTCGTATTTCTTCTCTTCCGAGATCAGGGTTATCGGGTAGGCGACGTGGTTCGAGTACTTCTTGATCACGGACTCCACGGTCCAGCGCCCGAGGTACTCTTCGCCCTCGGCGTTGAGGTGGAGGCGCACCTCGGTGCCGTGGCCGACCTTCTGCGCGTCCTCGATCGAGTACTCGCCCTTACCGTCGCTGGTCCAGGTGAAGGCCGCCTCGGTGCCCGCCTTCCTGCTCGTGACCTCGACCTTGTCGGCCACCATGTAGGCCGAGTAGAAGCCCACGCCGAACTGGCCGATCAGGTTCGAGTCCTTCCTGGCGTCCTCGGGCAGCTTTTCGAGGAAGCGCCTCGTGCCCGAGCGGGCGATGGTCCCGAGGTTCTCCTCGAGCTCCTTTTCGTCCATGCCGATGCCGTTGTCCTCGATCGTGAGGGTCTTGGCCTTTTTGTCGATGACGACCCGTATGGCGGGGTCGAAGGAGACGGCCTTGTAGGCCTCGTCGGAGACCGTGAGGTAGCGGAGCTTGTCGATAGCGTCGGAAGCGTTGGAGATGAGCTCGCGGAGGAAGATTTCCTTGTGCGAGTAGAGGGAGTGGATGATCAGGTCGAGGAGGCGCGAGACCTCGGTCTTGAAGTGATGCTGGGACATTGGGTAACTCCGGATAAGGGAATCGTGTAAAACTAAAAATACCGATAGCCGCCGGCCGAGGCAAGGCCGTCTATCCGAAGCGGTAGGTCTTCCATTCCTCCGCGTAGCCTGCGAAGCCGAGCTCGGCGATGCGCGCGGCCTGGGCCTCGATCGCGTCCCCGTAGTGCATGATCCTCGTCTTGGCGCGGATCGTCTCGGGAAGGTCCGCCAGCTCGTCCAGAGACGCGTGGACGCCGCCCGTGAAGAATTGGCAGTCGTGGAAGATCGCCTCGAATCCGTACTCCTCGTCCAGGTCGGCGACCATGCCGGGGTCGTAGCGGGTGTCGCTCGTGTAGAGGACGCGGCCGTCTATGATGACCCCATAGCTGACGAAGGACGAGTTCCAGTCCTTGGACGAGTCGGGGATGTGCTTGGTCCTGAAGACCCGGACTGTTATACCGCCGATCTTCGCCTCTGCCGCCTCCCGGTCGGCGCCCGGGACCCGCTTGGGCGTGACGACGTCCCAGAAGTCCTTGAAGCCGAGGGGCTTTCCGCCGCGCGACTCGTTATACGCGGCGCCGCCGCGCAGGGACATGCTCCAAAGAATCTCGGCGAGCTTCTCCGTCACGACCATGGTCGACTTCTTCCGGAAGCTGTAGCGGTTGACCAGCATGACTTCTTCGAGGCCGCCGATATGGTCGGCGTGGGTATGGGTAATGAGGTAGTTGGTCACGGCTCCGACCGACAGGCCGTGAAGGGCGAGGGCCTCGGGCGCGCGCGTGCCGCAGTCGATGAGGAGGTGGTCCTGGTCCTTAACCACGAGAAGGTTGTTCTGATGGAATTTCTTGGTGAAGGCGCCGCCGGCCCCGACGAAGGTCAACTCGAGCTTTCCGTCGTTCGTCAGGGGGAAGGGGTTGGGGGCCGCGCCAGCCTGGACGATGCTCATTCACCGGAGTATATCGTAGCGTCTTGCCGAACCATAGCACCTTCCGAGCCATCTTCGAGCGGTCAGGTGAGCGCTCGAGCCTGCGGTCGGGGAGGGGGTTTGCCTTTGACACGCCGATACTTATAATGATACTGTTATGCCCGGAATCCTCTGATTCCTTGGCGGGCAAGGAGATTTCTCGTGTCTACCCTCGGTAAATACAGGAAGATAGAGAACGCCCTCTTTACCCGCTTCCGAGCGCGTATCGCCGCCTTCTTCTCGTTATTGAGAGAGTTCTTCAGGCGCGTCGGCGTGGCCGGCCGCCAGAAGCTCACCATAATGCTCATCCCTCACACCGAGAAGAAGATCCTTAATATCCAGCTGAGCTTTTTCGGCCTCGCCGGCATACTGCTCGCCGGGGGCCTCGTGGCCTGCGCCTTCGTGTTCACCGCGGCCCGGTTCTCGGATACGGCCGGGCGACTTCACGCCCGCTCGAGCGACCTCGCCTCGACGCAGGCCAGCCTCGACGCGATACGCGATCAAACCAGCGAGCTCGTCACGGCGGCAAAGCGTTTCGAGAGCGCTCTTTCCGGGACCCTGGTGCGTATCGGCGCCCGCCCCGCGGAGGCGAGCTCCCCCTCCCAGACGGGGGACCTGGCCTCGTTCTTCGAGACCCAGACGATCGGCTCCGGCTCGGTCCGCGAGATCGGCGAGCTCAAGCGCGTGACGGACTACCTCGAGCGCTCCGTGGACCCGCTCAAGGAGATCGGCTCCCTCCTCGAGAACCAGGGGGCCGTCCTCACCGAGATACCCAATATCTGGCCGATCAAAGGCGGCACGGGGCACGTCTCCATGTACTACGGCCAGAACGAGAATCCCTTCACCGGCCAGTGGTACATCCACAAAGGCGTCGATATCTCGACGTACCGGACGGGGGATCCCGTCGTCTCGGCCGCTGACGGCAAGGTCGTGGCCATCGGCTTCGATCAGAGCCTGGGCAACTACATCATCGTCCAGCACAGCCACGGCTTCATCACGCGGTACGCGCATCTCATGGCATCCAGAGTCCAGAAGGGACAGAAGGTCCAGCAGGGTCAGGTCCTCGGCCTCATCGGGAACACCGGCATGACGACCGGGCCTCATCTCCACTACGAAGTGCACCTCGGAACGGGCGTGATCGATCCGTTGAAGTTCCTGAACATTCGGGCGAGCGCCTCGGCCCAGACGGGGCAGGGCGACTAGCCGGCGGAATCATGGCTGATCTCAGAGACTCTCTCGTAAATTCCTTGGTCGGCGCGGGGTCGGCCATCGACGGCGACATCGACGTGGACGGCCTCCTGCGCGTCGACGGCGACCTGCGCGGCACCGTCCGCGTCACGGGCAAGATCATCGTCGGCTCGGCCGGACGCGTCGAGGCGCCCATCCGCGCGCGCTCCGCCATCATCGGGGGGACGGTCAAGGGCGACGTCTACGTCACCGAGCGGCTCCGCCTTCTTTCGGGCGGCGTCGTGATCGGCAACGTCTTCGCCCCCCGCTTCGAGGCCGAGGAGGGGACGATCGTGCACGGCGACGTCGCCGTGACCGGCAGGCCCGAGGCCGCCGAGGAAGAGCTCGCCGCCTTCGTCGAGTCCCACGGCGACCCGAGGCGCTTCCTCGGTAAGTTCCGGCAGGGCTGCTTCGCGCAGCCGCCTGCCGCGGCCTCGTCGCCCCGCGCCCCCGCGGCGGACGCGAAGGGCCGCGGGGAATAGCCGGAGATGGCGGCCGTCGAGTTCCCCGAGGGCATCAATCCGTTCGGACCCTCCTACGTGCCCAGGCGCAAGGAGGAGGAGAAGAAGGTCGGGAAGGGCCGAGGACCCTTCCGGGCCGCCCTGGGCAAGGCCGTGGAGGAGGCGCGCGCTAAGGACGGCGCCTCTTCGGCTGGGGGGGAGTTCTCGCAGGCCGAGCTCGAGGAGCTCCTCGACGGAGTCCACGAGGCCGGGGACAAGCTCAAGGAGAACCCGAGCGTCGAGCTTGTCCAGGCCTACAAGAAGGCCGTCAGGGACTTCATCCACTACGTGGTCGATCGCTCCTACGCCGTGGAGCAGAAGGCCTCGGGCCGCAACATCCTCAAGCGGAACATCTATTTCCGCGTATCCGTCATCGACGAGTCCCTCGAGAGACTGGGCGCCGAGATCCTGCGCAACCAGAGGGACAATCTCGAGATTCTCAGGCGGGTGGACGAGATCAACGGAATGCTCGTCGACCTCATGCGCTGAAGAGGAATTACCATGGGCGATTATCGCGATGATCATAGCGCGCAGTCCGAGGAGGACCTGCGGCACCTCGAGGACGAGCAGCCGCGCGAGAGCGAGCGGCCGCGCTCGCGGCCGCAGGATGCCCGCGCGCTCCCGGGTCCGATCTACCGGATCAGGGCCACGCACTCGAACGAGACTTTCTACGCATACTTCGACGGTCCGGTCCCCGAGTCCGCCCAGGAGGGACTCCGGGACGCCGCGGCCCGCGAGGCCGAGCTTCCCGCGAACGAGCATCCGTCGACTGACGTCCCGACGGCCCAAATCGAGGCCGAGGCGGCGGCTCCGACCGAGGGAGCGACGCTGACCGAAGCGGCCGCTCCGGCGGAGCCGACTGTCGCGGCCGCGGTCGCCGAGCCGGCGACGGCTGGCGCGGCATCTGCGCCTGATGCGTCGTCGGGGCCGCCCGCCGATGTAGCCGCCCCGACGTCCTCCGCGACGGAAGGGCCGCCGGCAGCGTCCGGCGCTCAAGACGAGGCGGCGGGCGCCGGCGCCGAAGCCGGGACCATACGGTCGCGCGCCATGGTCGTGGTACCGACTCGCTACGGCCGCGACCTCTGCGAGCTGCAGGGCCGGGTCCTCGACCTCGGCTCGATCGGCCGGGACGAGGTCGTCAAGATCGAGCGCGTCGCGACCGAGGACGACCTGCGGAAGGCCGAGGCGAACAGGGAGCGAGAGCGTAAGGCCTTCGAGACCTGCCGGCAGAAGATAGTGTCGCGCAACCTGCCCATGAAGCTCGTCTCGGCCCACTACCTCCTCGAGGAGCCGAAGGTCCTGTTCTACTTCAGCGCGGAGTCTCGCGTCGACTTCCGCGAGCTCGTGAAGGACCTCGTGGCGGTGTTCAAGATGAGGATCGAGCTCAGGCAGATCGGCGTGCGGGACGAGGCGCGGGTGACGGGTGGCTGCGGCGTCTGCGGCCGCGTCCTCTGCTGCCACGGCGTCACGGACAAGCTCGTGCCCGTCTCGATCAAGATGGCCAAGGACCAGAACCTCTCGCTCAACTCGATGAAGATATCGGGCCCCTGCGGCCGCCTCCTCTGCTGCCTCGCCTACGAGTACGGCTTCTATCGCGACGCGCGCCGCGAGCTGCCGAGCGAGGGCGCGCGCTTCCCCTACGACGGCACGCAGTTCCGAGTCATCGAGGTGAATCCGCTCTCGGGGAGCGTCAAGGCCGCGGGCGAGGACGGCAGGCTGCTCGATATGGGCGCGGCCCGCTTCGAGTACGCCGAGGGCCGCTGGCGCGTGCGGGAAGAGCAGTAGTCCCCACGGGCCGCCGGCGAGGACGGAAGCGGCTTCGTCGTCGGCCCGCTATTTGATCCCGAGCAGCTCGGCCTCGAAGACCAGGATCATGTACGGCTCGACCGAGGTGCCCGGGATCCCCCTCGTTCCGTAGCCCAGCTCGGGCGGTATGACGACCAGGCGCCTCTCGCCCTTCCTCATGCCGAGGAGGGCGATGTCCATGCCTGAGATCAGCTTCCCGGCGCCGACCTGGAAGTCGACCTTGCCGCCGTGGAAGTCCGACGAGTCAATGACCTCGCCGCTCCGGAGCATCAGCTTATACGCGATCGCGATGGTCCGGCTTTTTCCCGGCGTCGGGCCCGCTCCCTGCTTCTCGATCTTGTAGAGGAGTCCGCTCGGATCGGCGGCGAGGCCCGGCCATCGCGCGTTGATCACGGCCAGGTCGGCCTCGCGCTTCGCGCCGACGGCCTTGGCCAGGAGCGCGTCCCACGAGGCCTGGTCGTCCTTGAAGGCCTTGGCCGCCTTGCCGGCGCGGACGATCTCGACCTTCTTCATCGCGTCGCCCTTGGCGATCGCCTTGACCGCCTCCATGCCGGAGATGACCTTGCCGAAGGCCGTGTAGCCGCCGTTCAAGTGGCTCGCCGGTCCGAGGGTGATGAAGAACTGCGAGCCGTTCGTGTGCGGTCCCGAGTTCGCCATGCCGACGACGCCCTCGGCGTCGAAGCGGAGATCGGGGGAGACTTCGTTCAAGAACGAGTAGCCGGGGCCTCCCGAGCCGTTGCCCTTCGGGTCCCCGCCCTGGACGACGAAGCCGGGCTCTACGCGATGGAAGACGAGGCCATCGTAGTAAGGCTTCCCCTTGGCTGCGTCCAGCTTGCCCTCGGCGAGGCCCGCGAAGTTGCAGACCGTCAGCGGCGCCTTGTCGTAGGCCAGCGAGACGAGGATCTCTCCGTGGTCGGTCGAGATGCGGGCATAGAGGCCGTCGGGAAGGCCCTTGCCTCCGCATGATGACGCGAGGAGCGCCGTCAGCGCGCAGGCGGCGAATACACCTTTGTAGCTCGATGGTCGCATGCTACCTCCCAGATATCGCAGAATAGGCCGAAGCGCGGAGCGAAGGCAACGGGCGCCGCCCTTCCCCAGCGCGCACCTTGACGGCCCGCCTTCCCGGACCGAATATCGACGCAGCAACGAGGAGGGGAGGCCCGCGGTGTCCGAGGAAGCATATAAGCGTCCGACTTGGGACGAGTATTTCATGGAGGTCTGCAACTCGATCGCCAAGCGCGCGACCTGCGACCGCGGAAGGTCGGGCTGCGTCATCGCCCGGGACAACCAGATCCTGGCCACGGGCTACGTCGGCGCCCCGGCCGGGCTTCCCCATTGCGACGAGGCCGGCCATCAGATGAAGAAGATGGTGCATGAGGACGGTTCTGTCACCCAGCACTGCGTCCGCACCGTCCACGCCGAGCAGAACGCGATCTGCCAGGCCGCGAAGCGCGGGACTTCCATAAACGGCGCCACGCTCTACTGCCGCATGACGCCCTGCAGGACCTGCGCGATGATGATCATCAACTGCGGGGTCGTCCGGGTCGTCGCCGAGCGCCGCTACCACGCGGGGGCCGAGAGCGAGGAGATGTTCCGAGCCGCGGGCGTGCGGCTCGAATTCGTCCACGACGAGGTCGAGAAGTACGACAAGCAATGATCAAGCGATAACCGGTTCCGACCGGGTCGGGCGGCCCCTCTCCGGGAGCTCGGTCCTTGCATTCCCGAAGCGATGCCCTAGAGTTTAGCCATGAAAGCTCGATATCTCGCGGCCGTCGTGATGGCGGCGGCGACCCTCGCGGCGGGTCGTCCGGAGGGCGCCCAAGGGACGCCGATTCCGTTGACGTACTTCGCGGACGCCTCGGGGGAAACCGGCGTCGACGCGGTGTCGTCCGCGACCGTCGTCCGGGCCGGGTCTCGCTTCCTGGGATTCAAGGACAAGGAAAGCTTCCACCGATTCTCGGGATGGACGTCGGGCGGCCTGCTCCTCGTCTCGGGAGTCGTCGGAGCGATACACGCGTACGGAATGATGGAGACAGCCCACGAGTACAGGGATTCTCTCGGGATCGAAGGCGAATACGACTCGGCGGCCTGCCTGGCCGAGATCGAGGCCGTCTACGGCGATTCCGCGCATCGCGCGCTTCGCTGGACCCACGTCGGTCTGCTCGTCGCCGGGGAGTCGTTCTATCTGGCGAACGCCGTCACCGGCTTGGATTTCATGGGGCCTTTGCCGCCGGGCTGGTCCAAGCCCAAGATCCACCGGTACGCATTCTTCGTCCATGCAGGATTGATGGTGGCTGAGGGGGTCTTGGGCTTCCTGTCGAGCGACGCGCTCCGGCGAGGGGATCACGAGGCCTTTACGGGCCTTCTCGCGGCCCACGCGGGCATAGGTATAGGAATACCCCTGTCCATCTTGGGCGCAGGCCTCATCATGGGCCCAGAAAAGAGCCCATAAATTCTTGATCGGTGCTAGTTAGGGAAGTATCGGGCGAGGAACGCAGGGGACGCCCGTTCGAGCGTCCCCTGCATCTGCTTACCAGCGGTTATCGTCGCGGCGGGGCTTATCCATGGCCTCGTTGACCTTGATAGCCCGGCCGTCGAGGGTTTGGCCGTTGAGCCCGTTGATAGCGGCCCTGGCCTCGTCCTCGGAGCCCATCTCCACGAATCCGAAGCCCTTGGACTGGCCGGAATCGCGGTCGGTGATGATCTTGGCGGAGACGACGGTGCCGTAGTTCTGGAAGGCGGTGCGGAGACCGTCCTCGTACGTGCCGTAGCTGAGATTCCCTACGTAAAGCTTCTTTCCCATGTAACTCTTCCTTCGACGACCGCAATGGCCTGTCGGATGATCGCTCGCCCGAACGGGCGAGATCGAACTATACACTGAAACGCCGGACAATGGATATGCCCCCTCGCGGCACCTCCGCGGAAGGCCCGATGGCCGATTTTCGGGCTTCCTCCGTCGGTTGACCCGGCGGACTGAGGCCGGCTAGAGTGTCCACGTGGGAATTCGCATCCTCTATATCGCGGAGATCGTCGGCAAGGCCGGCGTCTTTACCGTGAAGAAGCTCTTGCCGCGCATTAAGCGGGATCTCCGCGTAGACTTCACCATCGGGAACGCCGATTCCGCGACGGGCGGGGCCGGGCTGGGCAGGCAGCACGCCGTCTACCTGCGAAAGCTCGGCGTCGAGGCGATCACCACGGGGGAGTGCGCGTACTACAAGCGGGACATCGTCGAGTACATGCCCAAGGCGCCCTACTTGCTCAGGCCCGCGAATTACCCCTACGGCAATCCCGGCAAGGGCTATAAGGTCTTCGCCTGCGGCGCGGCCAGGATAGCGGTCTTCCAGCTCCTCGGGCAGGCGGGCTTCTCGCGCGTGCACTTGGCGAATCCCTATCACTCCGTGTCCGATCTCGCGCGGAAGCTCCGCGAGGAGACGCCGATCGTCGTGCTCGACTTCCACGCGGCGACCACGGCCGAGAAGCAGACGATGGCGCGGCACATAGAGGGCTCGGTCACGGCGGTCATAGGCTCGCATACGAAGGCGCAGACCGCTGACGCCCGAGTCCGCGGCGGTACTGCCTATATCACCGACGCGGGCAGGACCGGGAGCCTCATGTCGGTCGGAGGCTTCGATCCCGAGACGAGAGTCCGAGAGTACCTTTCCGGCATACCGGCGTGGTCGAAGGATGGCCGGATCGGCCTCGAGCTCCAAGGATGCCTGATCGAGGCCGCCGAGGACGGCCGGGCGCTGTCCATCGAGGCCCTCCGCCTCCCCTGCGACGAAGTGCTGGAGGATAAGGCCGAGCCCTCGAACGGAGCGGCTGAGGGCGACGCGACGGCCGAGGACGATCAGTCGGGCGGGACCGACGCCTCGCCTGCGACCGCCTAGGACTTCAAGAGGACCGAGCCGGCGACTTCGTCGGCTTTCGCCTTGCCGACCAGTGCCCGGATTATCGCGTAGGCGAACTCACCCGCGGTCCCGGCCGCCCTCGACGTGATGAGATTCCCGTCCTCGACGACGCGCGCCTCGCTGAAGGAGGCGCCCTTCACGTTCGACTCGAGCCCGGGGAAGCAGGTGAAGCGCCTGCCCGCGAGGATCCCGCAGGACCCGTGGAGGACGACGGCCGGCGCGGCGCATATCGCGGCCACGATCTTCCCGGCCGCGAAGTGGCGTTTGATGAAGGACGTCGCGGCCGCGCTCGCCGCCAGGTTGGCCGAGCCCTTGCCTCCGCCCGGAACGACGACGCAGTCGTAGTCCCGGCCCATTCCCTCGTGGCCGGAGTCGGCCTCGATCCTGATTCCCCTCGCGCCGACGGCTGACCTGCCGGCGATCCCCACTATCGCGACCTCCACGCCTGCGCGGCGCAGGTAGTCGACGGGAGTGACCGCCTCGACTTCCTCGAATCCGTCGGCGAGCAGGACGCAAGCTGTCTTCATGCAGTGCCTCCTGGGGAAAAGAATACGAGGAGGAGAGGCCGAGGGCAAGGCGGCCGCTTCTAGGCCGCGCGCTCCCTCGAGGCGGCGCGGGGCAGCCAATGGGACTGGGCGGCCGCGGCGAGGTAGCGCTCGGAGCCGTTGTCGGCGAAGACGCCGTGGGCGCAACGCCCCTGTCCGTCGACCTCGGCGAAGGCCGCGGAGATCGCGGAGCCCAGGGTGACCTCGCGCCTGTAGTGGCCGCGCAGCGAAGAGAGGTACTTGGTTTCGCGCAACGTTTCAGGAAGCGCCTCAAGGGCCCAGGAGAGGTAGTTGAGATTGTGCACGTGGCCGTACGTGTCGATGTCCGAGCGGCGCACCTCGAAGCGCGGCAGCTCTTCGAGGGAAGGGGAGCCGGGGAAGCCGACCTCGCCGAGCTCCATGGGGCCGGAAGGCATCCCGTCGGGGGCCCAGGCCTTCACTATATCGCCGAGCACGGGCACGGGGCGCTTGCGTTCGAGGCTGTAGAAGACCCATAGCGAGCGCGCCCAGCCGAGCGTCGAGCCGTCGTCCGCCTTTATTCGATACTCTCGAGCGCCGTAGAAGCGCCGCGTCTCGGAGCACCAGGTCTCGATCGTGAATCGCTTGCCGTACTCGGGGTACGCGGACATCTCGAGGCCGCCGCGCAGGAGGACCCATCCGTAGCCCGCGTCCAGGAGGCGCGGCACGCTCCAGCCGGTCTCCTCGCAATGCGTGAAGGCGGCCTCTTCCATGAGTCCCAGCATCGCCACGGGCGTCGCCTCGCCCCGTCCGTCCATCTCGCTATATCGAAGGTCGAAGGACCTCGCGTGCACATTATCGAAGCTCATGCCCTATTCGACAGCGCGAGCGGAATTCGGTTGCGGCGGGCGCCCGTATGCCGGCTCGTCCCCGGCGCGGGCGTCCGCCGCGCGTCGGTTACTGGAGCTCGGCGAGCTTCTTCTCGGCCGCGGCGCGGAAGGGTTCGACCGCGAACACGATACCCAAGGCCGAGTAGAGGATCGAGCAGAGGGCGATGGCGAGGGGCGCGCCGATGTGATCGACGCCCGTCAGATTCCTAAGGATGTCTATCGCCGCAAGGATGAAGCATATCACCGGAGCGGCGATGAGAAGCCGCCTGGCCGATTCGAAGAAGGCGAGAGCCCGGCCGAGCTCGACCTTGTCGCCGCCCCGCGCGGCGGCCCGGTAGGCTCCTGCGAAGCCGGAAGGCCCGAAGGACGCGAGCAGGATCGCCGCGCTGAGGATCCAGGTCATGACGAACGAGAACGGCGCCATGAGCACGTGGGGAAAGACGTCGAAGACGAATTGGATCGCTCCGACGGCGCATAATCCGATAGCGAAAAAGATGATTGAGGACTTGCGCATCGATTTCTCCTTTCGATCTCGTCGCCTATTCTCCGCCGCGGAGCGCCGCATCGAGCGCCGCGAGGCTCGAGGGCGAAAAGGCGTTCCTGAGGGCTCCGGCGATCGCCGGATCGTTCAGGCTCCTCGCGAGCCCCACGCCGCCTCGCCCGAGCGCGACGGAGAGAATCAGGCAGGCCGCGAGCGCGGCCGCCCAGGCCGCGTCCTGAGCGGACGCCGCCTCTCGGCGCGACGCCGCGGCCCTCGGCTTCGCCCTCATCGCTATATCGCGCAACGCGTCTGGCGGTTCCGGCGGCGTCCTGGCCGCGGTCCGTGCCTTCAGGAAGCGCGCGAGCGCCGCCTCGTCCCTTCGCTCACCCATGTCCGGCCTCCCACTCAGCCGCAAGGCGGCGGCGTATCTCGGAAAGCCGCCACTTGACCGTGCCCGTCGGGGCTCCCAGCGCCCGGGCTATCTCGGCGCAGCCCGAGTCGGCGCCGTAGAAGAGCTCGGCGATCGCGCGATCGCGCGGATCGAGCCGCTCGATGAAACGCCGCGCGAAGGCCGCGTCCACCGCGTCGAGCGCGGACTGCTCGGGGCCGGGGAACGGGCTCGGCGCCAGGTCGACGAGCTCGCGATTCCCGTTGCCACGCCCGCTAAGAACGGAATCTCTCCCGGCGGACTTCCTGATCCGGTCCCTGGCGAGGTTCCTCCCGATCGCGTAAAGCCAGGTCGAGAAAGCCCTCGCCGGATCGTAGTCGAGTATCCGCTCGAAGGCTTTGATGAGCGCGTCCTGAGCCGCGTCCTCGCTGTCCTCGTCGCCGAGGCCGAGAGCCGATAGGAACGACACGAGGCGTGGCCAGTACTCCGTCCAGAGCTCGCGGAACAGCGCTTCGCGCACGGCGCCGTCGAGCCTGGCGCGAAGCGCGATCTCGTTGCCCGGGATGCCCCTCATGCGCCCGTCGCTCTCACATGGCTTATACGCGACTCGAAGGCCATCGGTTGGGTAATTTCGCGCGGACCGCGGCCGCCGGCCGATTTAACCGGGCCGGCGCCTGACCTGGAGCTCCTCCTCGGGGGCCTCCGCAAGGAGGCGGCGCCGCTTCACGGCCTCGTAGAAAAAGGCCTGGGCCGAGAAGGGCTTCTCTCCCGCGGGGCACTCGACCTTCTTCCATTGGCCGCTCGCCTCGAGCCGGCGGGCTTTCGCCGTGTCGTCGAAGTAGGCCGAGAGTATCGAGCGCACGCGGTCGCGGAGGGCCTCGTCGCGGATCGGGAACATGAGCTCGATCCGCTTCTCGAGGTTGCGCGGCAACCAGTCGGCGCTCGACAGGTAGATCTCCTCTGCGCCGCCGTTGCCGAAGTAGACGATGCGCGCGTGCTCCAGGTAGCGCCCGACGACGCTGACGACCTTGATGCTCTCGGACAGGCCCTTGGCGCCCGGCACGAGGCAGCAGATCCCGCGCACGTTCAGAAGTACCCTGACGCCCGCCTTGGCCGCAGCGTAGAGAGCGTCGATGACATCGATGTCGGCCAACGCGTTAAGCTTCGCCATGATGAGGCCGGGCGACTCCGGCGTCGAGCGCTGCGCCTCGCGCTCTATCATCGCTATGAGCCTCGCCTTGAGGTCGAAGGGGGCGACCGCGAGGCTCTTCAGCTCCTGGACCGCGGAGTAGCCGGTGATCATGTTGAAGAAGACCGAGGCCTCGCGGCAGAGATCCTCGTCGGCGGTGAAGATCGAGAGGTCGGAATACAGCTTCGCCGTGCGGTCGTTGTAGTTGCCGGTGGAAAGGTGGAGGTAGCGCCGGATCGAGCCGTCGGCCTCGCGCCGCGCGACTATGGCGGCCTTGGAGTGGACCTTGAGGCGCGCGATGCCGTAGACGACGATGGCGCCCGCTTGCTCGAGCCTCGTGGCCCAGGCGATGTTCCGCTCCTCGTCGAAGCGCGCCTTGAGCTCGACGAGGACCGCGACCTGCTTGCCCGCTCGCGCCGCCCTGGTCAGCGCCCGGACGATGGGCGAGTTGCCCGAGGTCCGGTACAGCGTCATCTTGATGGCCAGCACCGAGGGATCGTCTGCCGCCTCGTCGAGGAAGCGGACCACGGGGTCGAAGGATTCGTACGGGACGTGCAAGAGGCGGTCGCCGGCCGCGATCTCGTCCCAGATCGTCTGGCCCTCGCGCGGCTCCAGGGACTGGACGGGGGGCCAGGGCTGGTCGCGCATCTTCGCCGCGCGGTCGGGGGGCAGGACGTCGGAGAAGGCGATCTCGCCGAAGCCGCGGAAGTCGATCGGCCCGGAGACGACGTAGAGGTCGTCGGGCCCGAGCTCGAGGGCCTCGAGCAGCATGCCCACGATTCCCTCCGAGCCCCCCGAGGTCACGAGGCGCACGGGGAAGGAATTCTGCCGATCGACGAGGACTTCCTCCATCGCGGCGATGAAGTCGACGTCCCGGTCCTCGTCGACGGCGAAGTCGGCGTCGCGCGTCACCTTGAACAGGATGGACTCGCGCACCTCCCAACCCGGGAAGAGCCTCGCGCCGAACGCGCCGACGACGTCCTCGAGGAGGGCAAAGCGCACCTCGATCCCCTCGGACGGCATGCGGATGAAGCGCTCGAGGACGGGCGGGACCTGTACGACGGCGAGCGAGGCCTCCGCCCCGCCTTCAGGGGCGAGGAGGAAGGCCGCGTGCATCCTGAGATTGCCGGTCGAGGGGAAGACGAGCTTCCCGCCCTCGGTCTCGCGCTCGACCCGCAGCGGCGTGAGGACGGGCGAGACCCTGTCGGCGAAGTATTCCTCGAGCCACTTGCGGTCGGAGCGGCTCCACTGGGCGGGCCGAAGGACGGCGAGCCCCTCCTTCGCGAGGGCGGGCAGGACCTCGGCCATGCACTCGTGCTGCGAGGCGAAGATCTCGTGGACGCGGCGCGAGATCGCCTTGAGCTGCGCGGAGGGGCTTAGGCCCGCGGGATCGGGCGTCGCGTCGCCCGACCTCTCCTGCGCCTTGAGCGAGGCGACGCGCACCATGAAGAACTCGTCGAAGTTGGAGCCGACGATGGACAGGAACTTGAGCCGCTCGAGCAGCGGGTTGAATTTGTCCCGGGCCTCCTCGAGGATCCTGGCGTTGAACTCGAGCCATGAAAGCTCGCGGTTTATGTATCTTCCTGCGCGCATCGCTACCGTCCTTGCATCACGATCAGGATCCTGGCCTAGGCCAGCACGGGCTCTATCCCGAAGACGTCCTCGAACATATCGCCCTTTTCCGCGAGCGACAGCCGTTCCAGCGAGAGGTCGACGTCGCCGGCGGGCCTGATGACGAAACGCTCCTCGCGGCGCTCGAACGAGACCCCGCGAACCCGCCGGTCGTGGCCTCGGTCGAGGGCGTCGGCGACGCGCAGGATCGCGGCGAGCTTCATCACGACGATCCTGTCTTCCCGCGGCAGGGCTATGAAGTTGACGTGCGTCGGCGCGGGCGGCGACTTGCGGTGGTAGCGGACGACGTTGGCGATGATCGTCAGGTCGCTCCGGTTGAGGCCGAATATCTCGGAGTTGAGCACGATGTACTCGCCGTGCTTGTGGTGCCCGGAGGTCCTGATGAAAGTGCCGACGTCGTGCAGAAGGCCGGCGACCTCGAGGAAGAGGCGCTCGCGATTCCCCAGCCCGTGCTCGCGCACGAGGGCGTCGTAGATCGCGAGCGAGAGGTCGGCCACGTGGCGCGCGTGGGTCTCGTCGGTGTGGTACTTCCGCTCGAGGGAGGCGGCGCTCGCGATGATCTGGGCGCGCATCTCGGTCTCGACCCCCGCGTCCGGGCCGAGCGACTCCGAGATGAGGACGCCCTCGCGTATCGAGACGTTGGGCACGAGGACCGAGTCCGCGCCCGTCCGCTCGAGGAAGAGCCGCTCGATCGCGAGGGACATCCCGATGCCTTCGGCGTCGGCCCAGGGAACGCGGAGCCGAGCGACGCAGTCCTCGGGAGAAAGGGAGGCAGCCTCGTCGGCGAACGCGATGAAGCGGTCGCGGTCCAGCACCGCGTATTCCATGCCCGAATCGACGGCGCCGGCGCCCGCCGCGATGCGCGCGGCCGCGAGCCTCGCGTCGGACCCGATGACGATGAAGGTCTTGACCGAGTCGAGCGGCAGCTCCGCGTCCAGGTGGTCGCAGGAGGTGCGGACGTTGTCCTCGATGAACTGCATGAGGTGCGAGTGCGGCACTCCCGCGCCGCGGACCTGCTCGTCGATGCGCACCGTCCCGATGCGGAGCGAATGGGCGCCGGCCATGCGTCCCTTCTTGAGGAGCATGATCTCGGTGGAGCCGCCCCCGACCTCGAGGATGATGGCATTCGAGCGAGAGAGCACGGCCCGCTCTTCCTGGAGCGCGTGCTGTACGCCGAGGTACATGAGGTGGTTCTCCTCGATGTCCTCGATCACCGCGACCCTGAATCCGGTCTGGAGCGCGACGCGGTCGACGAAGGTGTCGCGGTTTTGCGCCTCGCGCAATGCGCTCGTCGCGATGACGCGGGTGTCCTTCGGCCCGAGGCCGTAGCCGCGGATAAGCTCGCGGAAGCTCAGGAGCACGGCCATGCACTCGCGGACGGCCTCGCGGCTCACCAGCCCGGAGGTGAAGACGTCGCGGCCTATGCGGCTCGGCTTGCCCGCGCGGTCGAGGACCTTGAAGCCGCCGGAGCCGTCGAGCTGGGCGACGACGAGGCGGATGCCCGTCGATCCTATCTCGATGACCGCGATCGCGCGGCTCCTTCCCGCCTCCGCGGGAACCGCGCGATCGCGCCCGGTCGGAGCCGAGGATGTATCGCTCAACGCTTCGCCTCCAACGCGACGCAGGCCGCGCCCGTGGAGACCGCCAGGTCGCCGAGCTCGGACAGGAGCACCTCGACCGTGCCGGCGAGGCCGGGCATGACGTGCTCCTTCATCGAGGCCTCGACGCGATCGACGAATTTGGCGCCGAAGCGGCTGGCCACGCCGCCGCCGATGACGATCGCCTCGGGATTGAGCACGTGCACGAGGTTCGCGAGCCCGATCCCGAGCCACCACGCGGCGCGGTCGACCGCCTTGCGAACCCCCTTGTCCCCGGCCTCGATGGCATCGTAGAGGGCCGAGCTGCGGTACTTGCGGATGTCGGCGCCGGCGGCCGCGAAGAGCGCGGGCGCCTTGCCGGACGCCGCCTGCGCGGCCGCGTCCTTGGCGATGGCGGTCCTCGAGGCGAGCGCCTCGAGGCAGCCGTAATTCCCGCAGCCGCAGGAGGCGCCGCCTTCCTGGATGATCATGTGGCCGACTTCGCCGGCCGAGCCCGTCGATCCGCGGTAGATCTCCCCCCCGATGACGATGCCGCCGCCGACGCCCGTGCCGATGAAGACGCCTACCGCGTTTTTCTTGCCGCGGAGCGCGCCAGCCCGCAACTCGCCGAAGACGCCGGCTTGAACGTCGTTATCGAGGTAGGCGGGCGCGCCGAAGAGGCCGGCCAGCTCGTCCCCGAGGGGATAGTCGTCGAATCCCATGTTCGGCGTGTAGCGGACGATGCCCTTGGCGCGGTCCAGCGGCCCCGGAACCGCGACTCCTACCCCGCCCAGCTCCCGTCCCGAGCCCGCCTCGGCCATTACGCTTCGCACCGCCTCGGCGAGGGCTTCGACGACTACGGAGGCCTTGGCCTCGCGGGGCGTCTTGGTCTTGCCGGTCGCGAGGGGCCGCAGCTTCGAGTCGTATACCGCGGCGAGGATCTTGGTCGCGCCCAGGTCGACGCCGACGTATACCTTCTCATCCTTTGGCATCATCGCACTCCTCGGGCCAGTATAGGGAACCTCGATTTGGGCGTACAAGGTAGGTTCCTCCACCGTAGTGTTAATTATACCGCTTGATCGCGCGAACGGCCCGCTCGCCGCGGGGCGAGCCGCGCGGCGGCCCTCGTATTGCGGAAGGCCCGCGCCGGGGCGTATACTCGCCGCCATGACGCTCCGCAAAGGCCGGCCCGCCCTCGCGCTCCTTGTCGCCTGGGCCCTCGCGGGCGGGCTCCTCGCGTCCTGCTCGTCGAGGATCGGCTGGGGCGTCGTTCTCTGGTCCTCGTCCGAGGGCCCTGTTCCGTCAGGCAGCGTCGTGCCCGTCTACCTCAAGTCCAATATACAGAGCCTCTACGTAGTGGGCGTGCCAGGCTCGAAGAAGAAGGTCGAGCTTCCGCTGTGGCAGGTCGAGATCTTCAGGACGAAGGGGGCGGCTAACGCGCGGGTCGCGGCCCTCGGCGAGTACAAGGGCATCTACATGGTGGCGGCCAAGAACGGGGTCCCGATTCGCGACGGCCCCAACAACAGCACCGCCTCGCAGGTCTTCCGCCTTCGAGAGGGGCAGACCGTCAAGGTCCTCGCGCGCGTCGAGGGCGAGGCCGTCTCGACGGGCGACAAGAGCCTGCCCGGCGAGTGGTTCCAGGTCCTCGCCGACGACGGGACGCGCGGGTACGTCTTCAGCTACTCGTTCAAGTCCTACGACGAGACGAAGGAAGGGCCTCCGGTCATCGCGTCGTCGAAGAAGTCATTGTCGGGGAGAGTCGATCTCGTTTTCACGCGCTCGTGGAGACCGGAATACTTCCAGGAGATGCTCGACGACGGGCGCGTCGACCTCGACCTCTTCTCCCTGCGCTACGGCCTGTTCGTCGACGCGACTCATCGGCAGATACGGCTCGAGCTGCCCGGCGCCTCCGAGCTCTTCGCGTACTCGAGCATCAGCGAGTCCTCCGAAGGCATCTACTCCTTCGAAGGCTCCCCGCTCAAGGCGAGGATAGAGAGCGAGCGGAGCCTCCTCCTCTCCTGGGTCGACGACTCGCCGGGAGCGGCCCCTGACGCGGCGTCCCAGGCCGCGGAGGAAGGCGATGCCGGGCAGGCCGCCGCCGAGGCGGCGCCGCCCCCGAGGGACGACCTCGCCGCCTACAAGTCCGCGGGCGCCGACGGTCGAGCGGCGCTGATCGTGCTCGACTCCGAGCCCCGCGAGGCGATAAAGCTCGAAGAGCTGCGGAGGCAGAGGCTCCTCGAATCCTTCGTGGACTCCGGCGGGGACTGGTCCTCGCCCGAAGCGGGGAGGCTCTCCTTCTCGAAGAACCGCCGCTTCTCGTGGACGGGCCGTTCCGGCCTGCCCGACGACTACCTGCCGGAGGGCCTCGGGGACTACGGCGAGGCCGCGTTCAGGCTCTTCCTCGACAAGAGCCTCGAGGGAGAGTGGGATGGCGCCTTCTCGCTGCGCTTCGACCCCCCGCAATCGGCCGAGCCGGGCACTCCCCGTCCCGGCTGGATCGATTTCGCCTATCGCAGGACGCCCGAGGGACTCGTCCTGGCCCCGGCCTCGCAGGGGCCCGAGAACCTCGTCGTAGCCGCCGTCGACTCGAGCGCCCAGGCGCTCGTCCTGCGCCCGGCCGCCAAGTAGTCCATGGCCTTCGTCCAGTTCACCGAGGTCGGCTTGGCCTTCGGCGCCCGCGACATCCTGAAGGGCGCGAGTCTCTTCCTCGCCGAGGGCACGAGGGCCGCGCTCGCCGGCCCGAACGGCGCGGGCAAGACCACGCTCATGAAGATCGCGGCAGGGATCCTCGCGCCGGACTCAGGCGAGAGGGCGATCACGAAGGGCGCGCGCATCTCCTACCTCCCGCAGACCGACGTCGTGCTCGGAGGCTCGACCGTCGTCGGGGAGGCCGAGCGGGCCTTCGACTTCGCCTCTGCCCTCCTCGCCAGGCAGGAGGAGATAGGCCGCCTCCTCGAATCGTCGACGAGCGACGGCGGCGCGACGGCGCGGCTCGTCGAGGAGCATGCCCGCATCCACGACGACGTCGAGCGGTCGGGCTACTGGGGCCGCCGCGATCGCGCCCGCGAGGTGCTCCGCGGCCTCGGCTTCCGCGAGTCCGACATGGACAGGCCGGCGCGCGAGCTCTCCGGCGGCTGGCAGATGCGCGTCGCGTTGGCCAAGGTCCTCTTGGAGAATCCCGACGTCATGCTCCTCGACGAGCCGACCAACTACCTCGATATCGAGGCGAGGACCTGGCTCGAGGACTTCCTCTCGAAGTACCCCGGCGGCGTCCTCGTCGTATCGCACGACCGCTACTTCCTCGACACCACGGTGCGGGAGGTCTACGAGCTCTGGAACGGCAAGCTGACGCGCTATCCCGGCACCTACTCGGCATACGAGGCCAGGCGCGCGCAGGAACTCGAGGCGACCTTCGAGGCCTGGGAGCGCCAGCAGGAGGAGATCCAGAGGCTCGAGGACTTCATCCGCCGCTTCCGCTACCAGGCGACCAAGGCCGCCCAGGTCCAGAGCCGGATCAAGATGCTCGAGAAGATCGCGCCCATCGAGATACCCGAGGGCATGAAGAAGATCCACTTCTCCTTCCCTCCCGCTCCGCACTCGGGCAGGACCGTCCTCAAAATCGAGGGCCTCTCGAAGTCCTACGGCGACAACCGCGTCATACGCGGCCTCGATCTCGAGGTCGAGCGCGGCATGAAGGTCGCCTTCGTCGGCCCGAACGGCGCGGGCAAGTCCACGCTGATGCGGCTCATCTCGGGCGCGGACCGCGAGTACGAAGGCGCGATCCGCTTCGGGACCGGCGTCGAGGCCGCTTACTTCGCCCAGGACAGCGCCGAGAAGATGACCGGCGAGCGGACCGTCGAGGAGGAGGCCGAGTCCCTCTGCCCCTTCGACCTCCTGCCCAAGATCCGCAACCTCCTCGGCGCCTTCCTCTTCAGGGGGGACGACGTGGAGAAGAGCGTGCGCGTCCTCTCGGGCGGCGAGCGCTCGCGGCTCGCCCTGCTCAAGATGCTCCTTAAGCCGGCCAACCTCCTCGTGCTGGACGAGCCGACGAACCACCTCGACCTCACCTCGAAGGACGTCCTCCTCGAGGCCCTGAGGTCCTTCGAGGGCACGGTGCTCTTCGTGTCGCACGACCGCGCCTTCATCGAGGAGCTTGCGGACCGCGTCCTCGAGCTCGAGGCCGGAGCGACTCCCCGCTGGTACGTCGGCGACTACCGCTACTATCTCGACAAGAAGGCATCCCTCGAGGCGGAGCCGCCGGCTCCGGCGCTCGGGAGTCCCTCCCGGTCCGTCGGGGCCGCTCCGTCCGCCGACGCGGTGCCGGGCGTCGCGCGCGGGGCCCGCCCCGGAACGGGCGGCTACGAGGAGGAGAAAGCGCGGAAGGCACGGATCCGTAAGCTCCAGCGCCGCGAGGAAGAGATCGTGGCCAGGCTCGAGTCCATCGGAGCCCAGAAGGGCGCCCTCGAGCGCGAGATGGGCCTTCCCGCCAACTACGCGGACGGGGCCAAGATGAAGAAGCTGGCCGCGGCCGCCGCCGAGCTCGACGGGGAGGCGGAATCGCTCAACCTGGAATGGGAATCCGTGACGGTCGAGCTGTCGGGGGCGGAGCCGGCCTGAGCGCGACATTTTCCCCGGCTATGTGGACAATTCGCGGTCCCCGGTCTATACTGTATTGCAACTTACAAGCAATCCGGTTCTTAAGGAGCTACCGCATGGAAAGCAGGAACGGCCTTATAACCTTCGCCATCTTCGTGGTCCTCTTCGCCTTCTCGTTCGTGCTCGGGAACGACGGGCTCGCCACTCAGAACACGACCTACGGGGTGCTCTCCCTCATCGGCTTCGTCGTCTGCATCGCGGGCTCCTTCTTCAACGGCTTCACCGCCAAGAAGAACGGAGAGGCGCTCGCCGTCTGGTTCCTCGCCTACGCGGTCGTCGTCTCCATCCTGTTCGTGTGGTTCTGCACCCGCTGCGGAACCTACTTCCAGTGGTGGTCGTAAGCGCGCGATCCGTTCGGTAAAAGAAAAGCCGCGGCCCTCTCGGGACCGCGGCTTTTTTCTGCCTCACGACTTGCGCGGAGGGCTACTTCTTAGTCTGCTCCGCTATTCTTTCGAGCATCTTCTTCGCCAGGACCGAGTAGCGCGGAGGGAGCGAGGAGCCGCCCTCGCCCGCGTATCGCGCGAGGAGGGCTTCAAAGCCTGAGCGCGCCTCGTCGTAGCGTTTCTCCTTGTAGGCGATGAACGAGATCTCGTATTCGGCCGCGCAGGCGATCTCGGGATCGGAGCCGTAGCGCTCCTTGAGAGCCTCGTAGTACGCGATCGCGGCCTTATAGTTGTACTGGTCGCTCGCTTCCTGGGCGCGCTGCACGAGCTCCCTCGCCGTCAGGTCCTCGGGGATCTCCTTCGGCGCGCCGGCGCAGGCCGCGGCGAGCGCAACGACGACGGCCGCCGCGGCCGCCGCAAGAACGAATCGTATCTTCATGGTACCGTCCGTCAGGTGGGATAGATCTCGTCGGCGGTGGGCAAGGCCTTGCGGAGGTCCTTGAGGAATTCCGCCGTGTCGCCCATGTCCTCGTACGAGGAGCAGGACTCGATGCTCCGCCGCGCGACCGTGAAATACTTGTAAACCTTCTCGTCCCCGAGCTTCTTCCGCCACTTGCCGGCTTCGCAGCGCACGCGCAGGCGGTAGCCGCCCTCGGTCTCGGCGGGCGAGGGAACCAGCTTGCAATGGATGCAGTTCGCGCAGAAGATCTTGCCCTGCTCCCCCGACTCGATGCCGAGGTCGTCGGCTTCCGCGGAATCGGCCTCGATACCCGTCTGAACGGCGATCTTGAAGCCTTCCATGCCCGCTTGCCTCCCTGCGAAATGATTATGCTATACTCTCATCGGCGCGGTCAAGCTCGACGATAAGTCGCGACGCGCCGATAACCGCGCCTCGTCAGCCGGCCTTCATGAGCATATCGCTCGCGTTCGCCGCCGACAAGATCGCGCCTCCGGAGAGCCCGCAATGCTGGCAACCATCATCAACGCCCTCGCCGTAGTCGCGGGCTCCGTCATCGGCCTCTTCCTCAAGAAAGGGCTCCCCAAGCGCTTCGAGCAGGCCGTGTTCGCGGCCGCGGGCATCACCTCCCTCGTCGTCGGCATCCAGATGGCCATGAAGACGAGCCACATCCTCGCCTTCGCCATCGCCCTCATCCTGGGCGGCCTCGCCGGGACCGCCATCGGCATCGAGGACGCGATACTGCGCCTGGGCGAGCGGCTCAAATCGCGCTTCGCCCGGAAGGACGAGAGCGGCAGCTTCGCCCTCGGCTTCCTGAACGCCTCCGTCCTGTATTGCGCCGGCGCCATGGCCATCGTCGGGTCCTTCAAGGCCGGCACCGAGGGCGACTATTCCCTCATTTTCACCAAGAGCGTCCTGGACGGCGCCATGTCGATCATCTTCGCGAGCGCCATGGGCGTCGGCGTCGCCTTCTCGGCCCTCACGGTCCTCGCCTACCAGGGCGTCCTCACCCTCGCTTCGGTCTGGATTAAGCCCTACGTCTCCGACCTTATGCTCGCCGAGATCACGGGAGTAGGCGGCGCCCTCGTCATCATGATCGGGCTCGGCCTCCTCGACATCCGCAAGCTCAAAACCGCCGACTTCATACCTGCCCTCGTCTTCACCGTCCTCCTCGTCCTGGCTATGCCCTTTGTAACCTTTCTTTGATCCGCAGGTTACATTGCCGTCGAGACAAGGGCAGTAGGACAGAAAAACCTAGTGCTTTTTGCAGCTATTGACATTTTTTTTCGTTTTCTGTAGATTGCCCCTATCACGTCGCAGGGTAGAGCAGTTGGCAGCTCGTCGGGCTCATAACCCGGAGGTCGCAGGTTCGAGTCCTGCCCCTGCTAGTAGGTCTTTGTACGGCACCTAGCTTTTCATCAATCAGCTAATAACTGATGAGGCCGAAAGTTAAGGCCCCGGAGAAATCCGGGGCCTTTGCTTTTCTTATGCTCCTCGACGACGTATTCGGATGCAAATGATCTCGGTATATTCCCGGATCGCAGCCTTCGCCTCTGAGCGGATAGAGAAAGACGAGCTCCTGCTTTAGGCAGTCCCCCACGCTTTCCGTACGGGATTTGGGTGTGCACGGCCGCGCGGCTGGGGAACCGGGGCAGCGTCGACGACCATATCCCGCCGGGAGTCTCGATTTTCCGACCTTTTTGTCCTGTATTATAGACGAGGACGCCACCCCACCCTTACGGGGATATCCTAGCGTCAAATCCTATGAGGATTTAAAAAGGAAAGACGATGAAACGAAGTGATTATGGGGTCATCTTGGTGGCGGCAATCGCCATGGCCCTTGCCGCCTGCTCGGATTCCAGCACGACTGATAGCGGCGGGAGTGACAGCGTAACCATCACCCACACCATCACCTTTAACGCGAACGGCGGCGGCGGTACGATGGCGAGCCAAACGGTAGCCGAAGGCGCCACGGTGAGCCTTACCGCCAACAGCTATAGTAGCGGCGGCTTTGCTTTTAAGGGTTGGGCCAAAACGAGTAACGCCACGAACGCAACGTATAGCGACAGCGCCAGCTACACGATGGGCAGCACCGACGTGACTCTGTATGCCCTGTGGTCAACGACCTGGAGCACGCCGACCTATGCTCAACTGCTCGCGGAAGGCTACATCGGTACGGTTGCGATCGGCACGAAGGGGACCACCATCAGCTACGGGCTGACCACGACCCAGTGCACAACCGAGCTGACGACTTATCTGAGTCCGTATCGCATAGGCCAGTACGAAGTGACCTACGAGCTGTGGTACACGGTGCGGACCTGGGCGGAAAGTAACGGCTACACCTTTGGTTATAAGGGAATTGAAGGAAACGACGGTACGGCTGGGGAAGCGCCCACGAGCAGCGCCCGGCTGGAACCGGTGACTACCGTGAACTGGCGGGACTCCATGGTGTGGTGTAATGCCTACACGGAGTGGTACAACGCGCAGAATGGCACGAGCCTAACCTGCGTGTACTGCACGGACACCAGCTACGGAACCCCGGTGCGAGTATCGGACAGGACAACGACGCTTAGCACGACAAGCGGAACCTACGACGCCCCCTGCGTGAACGCAAGCGCGACAGGCTTTCGGCTGCCGAGGGAGATTGAGTGGCAGTACGCGGCGACCGAAGCCGGGGTCCTGTCCTACAATTACGTGAGCGGTGACAGGAGCGCGGAATACGACACTTCGACGGTAGTGGGGAACTACGCCTGGTATGGTTCAAATGCATCTTCAGCTACACATACAGTTGGGACAAGGACAGCGAACGCCCTGGGCCTGTACGATATGAGCGGGAACGTGTTTGAGTTGTGCTTTGACTGGTTTTCGTTGTGGTCGACGAGTCAACCATATTCAGGTGTAACCGACTACTCAAGGGAGAAGAATGACGGTGTGTACCTCTCCCGCGTACGTCGTGGGGGCTCCTGGTACGCCGATGCTATGTACCTCCGAGTGGGCTATCGCATGAGCAGCGCCCCCAGCACTGCGGACAAGACCCTCGGCTTTCGCGTGTGCCAAAGCCAGTAGCGTGGAGTTCTGTCGGCCTTGGAGTTCGGTTGCGACAAATAAAGTCCGGTGCAGCCGAACTCCGTTTTGCCAAAGGCGCCACGGTGAGCCTGGCCGGCAACAGCTTCACCTACAGCGGCCACTACTTTTCAGGCTGGGCCACCGCGAGCGACGCCATGACGGCGACCTACAACGACGCAGGTGATTACACGATGGGTAGCACCGACGTAAACCTCGAGGCTTGGCTCAACACAGCCTTTGTTTTTCCCTAGCCGGAGTGGGCCATATCAGTCACCCGCATGACGGGGCCCTCTTTCGCCCTTCTCATCGGGGCTATATCCTCTATGAAATGCAAGGAGATCGGCGCGCGATGGAGTATCGCGAGGCGAGGGCGGGCGACTTGGCGGGGATTATGGAGCTGTACAAGCAGCTCGACGCCGGCAATGACCTTTACGATCGAGGCGCCGATGCTGACGGTTACTCCGAGTACAATAGCTTCCACGGTTTTTCCTGCTATGTTCTTTCTGCGATTCTCGCCGAGCCCAAAGGTGTTTTCATATCTGTCTCGGGCAAGATCACGGCGATCTCTTCCCTTCTGTCGACAGACGATATCCATTCCTCGTCATCCCGTGATCTGCTTTTGAATAGCAGCGTGTCGCCCGATTCGCAGTTTGTGATCGTTGCTCTCCTGCTCTGTCCGTATGGATACGTTGCGCGGCATTATGGGAGTGCTTCGCCTCGGTCGCGAGTTAGGAACTGGCGGCATTCGTTATCTTTAATGTATACTCCAGCGCATCCTTAGTTCTCAATGCATTGTTGTTGAGCGCGTTAATAAACAATTCATCGATGCGAGGGACTCGCCGGATTCCGAGCGCTCAGACGGTGGGCCTATGCATCTTCGCTCGAGCTTGCGAAAGGGGATCCCACATGAGGAAAGCGCTGTGTATCGGTATGATCGTCTTCGTTTGCGTCGGCCTCGTCGTTTCCGAGCAGAACGGGAACTTTGAGATCCAAGCGGGGATCGATTTCGGTTCTCTGCTCGGAGGCAGGCAAAGAGAGGCGTTCGACGCCTTTCTGAGCCCGACTCCCGATTCATACTCGGTAACGGGACCCGGTGCGTCCATAAGGTACTACTTCATCGATTCCCTGGGAGTCGAAGTCTCGTGTATGTACTTGCCCGTATCCACGAAGCTCAAGGGCTACGAGCCGCTGCGTGTCCTCGAGGCTCAAGTCGTCAATCTCGGCCTCTCTGCCAGACTGAAAGTATCCGATACCGACATCTCGAAGATGTTCTTCGATATTGGCGCGGGATTGAACTATAGCTTCCTGGAATACAGCGACGAGTTCAAGCATATGGTGCCCGAGCTGTATGAGATCAAGCCGTCCATCGGCTATTACGGTTATGTGGGCTCGCATTTTTACTTCGGGAAAACGATGTACATGGGCGTCAATCTCGTGTACGAGTACTGCAAGGGCAATATCGAGGAATCCGCGATAAGGTTCGACGGAAAATACTTACTGTTTCCAGTGTATTTGGGTTGGCATTTCTGATAGCGAGCCTGAGTCGGCCGGCGCGTTTCGGCGCAACCGCGTTCTCGGAGGCTCTTATGACTATCGCGCTCCTCGGGTCTATGTCCTCTATGGAACGCAAGGAGAGGTGCGGGCGATGCAGTATCGAGAGGCAATGATGGGCGACCTGGCAGGGATCCTGGACCTATACAAGCAGCTCGACGCCGGCAATGACCGATACGAAGAAGGCGCAGCAACGGCAGCGTGGAAAGAAATTCTGGGCGATGAATCGATCAGATACTACGTGGCGGTCGATGAGGGAAAGATCATCGGGACCTGCTTCATCGTGATTGTGACGAACTTGACGAAGGGGGTCAGGCCTTTCGCGATTATCGAGAACGTCATTACGGACGAGGACCATAGGGGAAAGGGAATAGGAAAGACGCTGATCGGCATGGCGGTAGAGCGTGCGAAAGCCAGGAACTGCTACAAGGTCCAATTGATGAGCAATGTGAAGCGAAAGGATGCGCATCTCTTCTACGAGCGCATAGGATTCGACGGGAATAGCAAGCGGGGCTTCGAAATACGGTTTATGTAGGATGGGTGCGCCATGACGAAGCGGCATTGGTTCGCGTTCATACTCTCGTTCGGCTCGCTGTTGGCTTTCTCGGAGCCCGACAGGGGCGTGTGGGTTATCGATCAGTTGATAGGATTCCGGGACGATTCGATGATCTATAGGCAGATCGTCACCGATAACGAGGGAAGTCACTATCGATCGCATATCGAATCGTACATCGTGGAAAAGAACATGAGGACGAACGAAGTCCTGTCGATCGAGCGGGTGTCGTACGTCGAGTATCGCTACGACTCCTTGCAGAGGAAGACGGAGAGCATCGGCCGATCCGAGGATAAGCTGATCGACGTGGTGAACAAGCGGCCGTATCTGTTCTACGAGTTGGACTACGCTATTCCGCTCGGAGTACCGGACGACGAGTCGCGAAGGATCAGCTTCAAGGATGATCTCGTCATTGTAGGGAACGAGAAGGAAAGTCGCGAACAGCGATACGACGTACGGAAGGCGATCCCGAAATCGACCATCAAGGAGAAGGCGAAGAGCCTTCTGCAGGTATACGAGTATCGAGACTGCATCGTGGTCTTGATCGATTTCGGCGAGCCGTACGGCGATGCGAACTACTACCAGAAGCTGATCGCGATACCGAGGTCGTAGCCGGCCGGCACGATAAAAATGTCGCATGTAGCTATATTCCGATACATTCTCTATACTGCCTGAAAACAAGGGTCGATCCTTTGGAGGTCGCATGCTGGTAAAGAGGATAAAGAAGCTCTACGATATCGATCCAAAGTCCTGGGAGCATCCGGCCGATACGATGGCCTTGAGCGCGGTCAGGCAGTTGAAGGGGCTGGACGAGCTCGTCAAGACGATCATGTCGCTGACGTCGGAGAAGTCGCTCAACCTCATGGTCCTGGCGTCCGCGGTGAAGATTTCGGAAAGCCAGTACCCGAAGCTGGACAACATCCTGAACAACGTCGTCGACACGTTCGACTGGCGCTATAAGCCCAAGATGTATATCACGCAGAGTCCCCACTTGAACGCGGGGATACTCGGGGTGAGCGAGCCCTTCATAATTTTAAACAGCTCCCTGGTGAAGATCTTCGACGAGAAGGAAATGACCGCGATAATCGCCCACGAGATGGGCCATATCATGAGCGGCCATTCCCTCTACAAGACGATCATCTGGCTGTTGACGAACATCTCGTTGCGGTTCATCCCGATGGGAGAGCTCATCGTATACGCGATAGTCGCCGCCTTGGCCGAATGGAACAGGAAGAGCGAGTTGACGGCCGATCGGGCTGAGCTCCTGGCGGTCCAGGAAGAGACGCCGAGCTACAACATCCTCATGAGGATGGCGGGCGCGGAGGACCTCGATCAGGTGAACCTGAACGCGTTCTTCCTCCAGGCCCAGGAGTACGAGGACCAGAAGGGACTCCTGGACAGCATCCACAAGATCCTCAATCAGGTATGGCTCACGCATCCCTATCCCGTCGTCCGCTTGCAGGAGCTGAAGACCTGGGCTTCGTCCGGATACTACGAGAGCATCTTGAACGGGAACTACATCAAGCGGGGATTGCACCAGGAGAACGTCGAGGAAGACCTTAAGGCCGGATACGATTACTACAGGGACTCGATGAAGAGCAGCGACGACCCGGTCATCAGCTTCGTCAACAACGTCGGAGAGGGAATAGAAAGGGCGACCGAGGGCATTCGGGACACGCTCAAGGATATCTTCAGGACGGGGGGCGCGGGCGAGAAGGAGGACGAATGAGGAGTCGATTCTTCGTACTTTGCTTTGTCCTGTCGGCGAGCTTCGCGGTCGCCGCGGATGGCGCCGTCTTCGACGACGTCCCCGGGAGCTACGCCGTATATCATGATACGCGATTCGGCGACGAATGCTATATCGGTCTGTGCTACGTCGGATCGGACACGGTCCTCGCGCGCTCCTTCGAGCCGCGGACCGGCAACGAGCTGATGGTCATGCTGCCCCTGGTCGAGGAGGGCGGCGGCCTGGGGCCCGGGAAGTCGCTCAAGATCCTCAAAGGGGACCTGACGTCCTCGAAGGCGGCGAGTCGGCTGATGCCGATGCTGCTGAACTGGACGAGCGCCTGGTACAAGAACCGCGAGGGTGTCGCGGCGAAGCTGGAGCTGGAGTACGAAGGCGATGACGATTACGTTTTCAGCTTCTGGATTCCGGTGGCCCGGCTGCGCGAGATCAAGGGAGACGATTCGAATCGATTCTACCTGGTGACCGCGGGCATACTGAAGAGCAATACGGACGAGAGATTCTTCTCGTTCAAGGGACTCCCGGAACCGACGGATTCCGCCACGTTCGAGATCAAGGCCGGCGCGCCTATCGATGCCGTCATCGACGGACTCAAGATACCGCTCGACGATAATTGGAAGACCGAGGACGGACGAGCCTACCGCATTCAGGAGAAGACCCCGCAGGACGCGGTTCTCTTCGTGGAGACGATGGATTATAAGAAGCAGGGGATCGCGTCGATACAGCGGCTGGCGGGTCTGATGCTGATCGGCAACAATGAAGTCGTCCTCCTGGCCGAGGGGAGCCGCGTCTTTGCGGAGAACGGGACCATTAACTGCTTCATCAGGATGCTCGACCCCGCGTCCGGCAAGGCGACGATCCAGCAGACTCAGCTGGTCGAGAGGGGCGACGCGATCGTCTCCATCGCCACCCTGGCCTCCTACGAGACCTTGTATTCCCTCAATAAGGCATACTTCGATAAGATACTGTATTGATCCGGCCGGCGAGGGCCGGGCTCTCGGGCTCCATCGGAGGCTTCCATGACCGTCGCGATCCTCGTCTGCCTGGCACTGCTCGTGGCGCTTACTATCGTCCTTCTCGTATTGGCGATCCTCCAGAGGAAGGCGTCCCCTTCGAGCTATGTCGAGCGCCTCGCGCTCATCGAGTCGGGGCAAGACAGGCTGGACAAGAGCCTTCGCGAAGAGATGTCCCGCGGCCGCGAGGAGAGCGGAAGCATCCAGCTTCAAGGCCGAAAAGAACTCATGGACACCCTCGAGACCTTTCGCTCGAGCCTTGTAGGGCAGCTGAGCGCCCTGACCTCGGGCAACGACCAGCGCTTCGACAAGCTGCGCGAGACGATCGACGAGAAGCTCCGCCTGATCCAGGCCGACAACGCGGAGAAGCTCGAGAAGATGCGCGCGACGGTCGACGAGAAGCTCCATCAGACCCTTGAGACGCGCCTGGGCGAGTCCTTCAAGCTGGTCAGCGAGCGGCTCGAGCAGGTCCAGAAGGGGCTGGGCGAGATGCAGGGCCTGGCGACCGGGGTCGGCGACTTGAAGCGCGTGCTTACGAACGTGAAGACCCGCGGCACCTGGGGCGAGGTCGCGCTCAAGGCGATCATCGAGGACGTGCTGACGCCCGCGCAGTACGTCGAGAACGTCGCCACGAAGAAGGGAAGCCAGGAGCGGGTCGAGTTCGCGATCATCCTGCCGGGCCGCGGCGAGAAGGATGGCGAGCGGGTACTCCTGCCCATCGACGCGAAATTCCCCAAGGAAGACTACGAGCGACTCCTGGCGGCCCAGGAGGCCGGCGACGCGGCCGCCGCCGAGGAGGCGACGAAGGCCCTGCTGGTCCGGCTCAAGGGCTCGGCGAAGGACATCCGCGACAAGTACCTGAATCCGCCCGCGACGACTGATTTCGGGATCATGTTCCTGCCGTCCGAGAGCCTCTACGCGGAGAGCCTGCGCAGGCCGGGCTTCATCGAGTCCCTGCAGAAGGAATTCCGCGTCATCGTCACGGGGCCGACGACCCTGGCCGCGATCGTCAACAGCCTCCAGATGGGCTTCAGGACCCTGGCGATCGAGAAGCGCTCGAGCGAGGTCTGGCAGATCCTCGGCGCGGTGAAGACGGAGTTCGGGAAGTTCGGCGAGCTCCTCGAGAAGACCAAGAAGAAGATACAGGAAGCGGGCGATACGATCGACTCCGCGACGACGAAGACGCGAACTATCCAGTCAAAGCTGCGACACGTCGAAGCCCTGCCCGAGGCCGCCGCCGGGGCCCTCCTGCCCGACTTTCCGGCGGGGGACGCCGATGCCGGCGATAGCGAGGCCGACGAGGCATGAGCGCGGCCCTCGGCCTCGTCTCGACTTTCTTCACGTCCCTGGCGATCGCGATCTCGGGGGCCATCATGCCCGGGCCCGTGTTCACGGCCGTCGTCGGCGAGAGCTCGAGGCGGGGCGCGAGCGCGGGGCCGCTCTTCATGTCGGGGCATTCGATCCTCGAGCTCGCCCTGGTCGTCGCGATCGGGTTGGGGCTCGGCCCCTTGCTCTCGCTCGAGCCGGTCTTCATCGTCACCGCGGTCGCCGGCGGGGCGATCATGCTCTGGATGGGCGTGTCGATGTTCGTCTCCCTGCCCCGGCTCGAGTTCGACGTCAGCGACTCGGGGAAGCGCTACGGCCGCGTGGTGCTTTCGGCTATCGTCCTCAGCCTCTCCAATCCCTATTGGACCATCTGGTGGGTGACAATCGGGCTGGGCATGATGCAGAAGGCCCTGGCCTACGGCCTGGCCGGCGCCGCGGCGTTCTACCTCGGGCACATCGCGGGCGACTTCCTCTGGTACAGCCTCGTCTCGTTCAGCGTTTCGAAGGGGCGCAGGTTCCTGAACACCTCGCGCTACCGCGTCCTGATCGGAGTCTGCGCCGGCCTCCTGTGCTTCTTCGCGCTGAGCTTCCTCTGGTCGGGATTCAAGGCCGGCTACGGAAGATACTTCGGTTGACGAGGACTACCTGCGCGCCGCCCTCGACTGGCGCAGGATCTTCTTCTGCAAGCGACCTTTGGTTCCGTGAAAATCGATACACGAAAACGCCTCCTCGTCCGTCGATAGTGGCGTAGGCCATGAGAGAAAAAGGCGGATCGGGAGACGAGGAATCGCAACGCAGGCTCGAGGACGCGTATAAACGCGAGCGCCCTCGGCTCCTGGCGCGGCTGCGCAAGGCCGGCCGCACGCTGGAGGAGGCCGAGGACCTCCTGCACGACGCGTACGCCGAGACCCTGGAGCGTATTAATTTAGTCGCCGGCATCTACAACCTGCCCGCATGGATCAACGCGCTGCTCTCGCGCAGGCTGATCGACTCGTGGCGCCACGACAGGGCCAGGTCGGCCTCGGGAGAGGTCGAGGTGGCCGAGCGGACGCTCGAGGAGATCATCGCGGGGGCGGGCCTCGACCCGCAGGACGAGCTGGTCCGGGAAAGCCTCGCGGACGCGGTGAACGACGCGATGCGAGTCCTGCCCGCCCCGCAGCGGGAAGTCCTGGAGGCCCAGGTCTTCGGCGGCAAGACCTTCCGGGAGATCGCCGAGGCGACGGGCGAGAGTATCGATACGCTCATGGCCCGGAAGCGCTATGCCGTCCGGAATCTATCTCGTGCCCTGCGGCATTGGATCGAGGAATAAAGGCGAAGTATGGGCCCGTGCCCGAAGGAGGCTTTGCATGTCCGACAAGGACATTGAATGGGACGCGTGGTGGGAGGACCGAAGCCTGCCCGAGAAGATCGTCCTGGGTATCGGTATAGGGATCCTGGCGATCGGCCTCATGTTTCTCTTCGGCTTCTTCGTGATGCTCCTGTGGAACTGGCTCATGCCGGACATCTTCGGCCTGAAGCGCGTCGACTATTGGCAAGCCTGGGGACTCCTGGCGCTGAGCTGCATCCTCTTCGGAAGGATAGGAGGGTCGAGCGGGTCGAGCGGATCGAGCGACCGCAAGCGCAAGCGGCAGCTGCGCGGCTATATAAGGGAGTGCGAGGAGTCCGAGGTGGAGGCGACGCCGAAGCAGGACGCGGCTCGGTCAGGATCGGCCGCGGGGCCGGGCGTTGAAGGAGGCGAGATATGAAGGCGAATAACGTGTCGAATGTTTCTGAACGGGAGGGCGACGCGCCCGGCATGAGAGTGAAGCTCTCGCTCCTGTGGGTCTTCGTCTCGCTCAACTACGTCCTCTGCGACCTGCTCTCGAACATGTATGCGCCGGACCTCAAGCAACTCGTCGACGGAGTCGTCGGGGGGATCGAGGTCACGCAGGCGTTCCTGCTCCTCGCCGGGATCTCGCTGGAGATACCCTTTGCCATGATCCTGCTTTCGAGGTTCCTGAGGCCCCGGGCGAACCGCTGGGTGAACGTCGCGGCCGGGGCGATCATGGCGGTCTATCAATTGGCGTCGTTCTTCGCGGGCTCGGCGCCGACGGTGCACTACATTTTCTTCAGCGTCGTCGAGGTCGCCTGCGACCTGTCGATCGTCGCGCTCGCTCTGAGGTGGAGGCCGGATGCGCCCGGCTCGACCGAAGGCTCCCGGAGGCCATCGTGAACGGGGCTTCTTCGAAGCTCAAGACGCTCGTCGTCGTGCACTCGTACCATCACGGCAACACGCGGAAGGTCGCCGAGGCCATGGCGGAAGTCCTCGGCGCTCAGGTGAGGACGCCGCGAGAAATCGATATCGGCGAGCTCGGGTCCTTCGATCTCGCCGGCTTCGGCTCGGGGATCGACAGCGACAATCATTACGGACCCCTGCTGGACCTCGCCGATCGGCTGCCCGGCTCCGCGGGCAAGAAGGCCTTCATCTTCTCGACCAGCGGGGCTCCCGAGGCCCTGCTGGGGCGCCGATTCATCCAGAGGTACTCGGAGAAGTGTCACGCGAGGCTCCGAAGCACGCTCGCGTCGAAGGGGTACGCGATACTGGGCGAGTTCATCTGCGCGGGATTCAATACGAATTCATTCTTGAAGAGCTTCGGCGGCCTCAACAGAGGCAGGCCGAGCGCGGCTGATCTCGAGAAGGCGCGCGCGTTCGCGCGGAACCTGGCGGGATAGGCGACGACGGACGAGCCGGGTTGCCGCGCGGAAGGGCGACCGATCGCGATTCTCGCATCGCTTCGATTCGTGCTACATTCTCCGCGTGATCGGCTTTGGTTCGACATCGAGATCGTTCAGCGCCGCAATCATCGTGGCGTTTTGCTCACTTCGCCCGGCCGCCGCGCTGGAGCCGGCCGGCGTCGTTCCCGAGGCGTTCTTCGCCGAGGGCGAGCCTTCCGTCGCCGTCGAGACGGTCAACGACTCGAGCGCGACGTGCATCAATCGCGTCGAGACCGACGACATCCGGAGCTTCGGGCTCAGGGCCTACGGTTCCTGGAGAGGCTTCGCGGCCGCGATCGCCTGTGACGGATTCACGTTCCGGAGCGACGCGCCCGAGACCGCGATGCGCTCCGACGAGCTGTCGTTTTCTGCGGCCTGGATGGGTCCGCCCCTTGCCGGCGGCTTCCTTTCCGTAAGACCGGGCGCAGGAGCGGGCCTGCGAGCCTGGGGCGACTTCGGGTTCAAGGCGCTGCAGGAAGTCTGGCACGATGTCCTCGGCGTCAATCGTCCTTTCCCTACGACGTTCACCGAGCCGTCCCTGCGGCCCTTCGCGTATGCGTCGGCCGACGCCGCCTTCTTCCCCGAGAGCGCGATACGGGGAGAGGTCTCGGTCCGGGAACTCGTCCTCGGATCGGGCGGGATCGAGAGCTCGATCGCCCTGCTCGCGGCTTGGCGCGACGGTCGGTCCACGAGCTGGGCGGGCGTATCGAGACAGGATCGGCTCGGCTCTTTCGACGCGGGCGACTCGCTCGCGAGCGCCTACGAGGAAGGGACCTGGGCGGTCGCCGGCGCGCGCTCGGGATTCCTGTCGGTCGAGAGCGCGATGAACCTCGACACGAATTTCGCGATCGGCTCTATCGCCTTCCGCTTCGGCGGGCGAGCCGCGGAACGTCCGCGCTCGGGCCCTCGGCAGGAGCTCGCGATAGGAACGTCCTTCATGCGATCGGAGCTCTCGACCGCGCGCCTCGTCGTCCTGCCGACGAGCGTCGAGGTCCACGCGGGGATCGAGGCGGTCACCGGAGTATCGCGGTCCTTGTGGGACGGCGCGTACTTCGAGGGCGTCCCGTACAAGGGCTACCCGCATTTCCAGGAAGGCAGCGCCGTCGTCGAGGTCTTCGCGTTCGACCCTGGCGGCGACGGGCCGCGCATGAGGCCCTTCGCCGGAGCGGCCCTGGGCGCGAGGCAGGACAGCCTGTCGATCTGCGACCTGCAGAGGAGCGAGCTCGTCGACCGGACGACGGGGTTCCTGGGCAAGGCCTACGCCGGCGTCAGGGTCTGCGACCTGCTCGTCTCGCGCGAGTACGGCGACCGGATAGCGGCGGACCTCGGCGTCGGCTTCTCCGTCGTGGGTCGGCCCTACCCGCCGCCCGAGGTCCTCGTCTTTCTCAGGCTTGTCGTCTCTGAATAGTCGGCCGAGCGTCTCGCGGCCGCCCGATCAATTGTCCTTGTCGATCCTGAACTGCGAGAGGATCACCTGCTGGTCCTTCGCCATCCGCGAGAGGGCCTGCGCGGTAGCCGCGACCTCGACGGCCTGCGAGGACATCTCCTTGGTCGAGGAACGCACCTCGACGGAGGCGTCCTCGCTCGAGCGGTTGGTCTCGGCGAGGGATCGGACGGTCTCCTCGACGCGGTCGGAGAATTTCGCCATGTCGCCCAGCGCCGCTTTGATGACGCCCATGCGGCGCTCGTTCTCGGCGGCGAGGGCGCTGATGTCGCGCAGGCTTTTCTCGGAGAGCTCCGCGTGCGCCGAGTTCTCCTTCGCCCTCTCGAGGCCGCGGCGGGTCGCCTCGCTGGCGGCGGCGACCTGCACGCGGACCTGATCGATGAGCCGCCCGATCTCCTTGGTCGATTGCCCCGACTGGTCCGCGAGCTTGCGGATCTCCGAGGCGATGACGGCGAAGCCCCTGCCCCGCTCGCCCGCGCGGGCGGCCTGGATCGAGGCGTTGATGGCGAGAACGTTCGTTCGGTTGGCGATGTCCGCGATCGCGGCCGCTATCGTGCCGATCTCGGCCGTGTCCTCCTCGAGGGTCCTGATCGCCGACTCGGCGAGAGTCGAGGCTTCCTCGAGCGAAAGGACGGTCTTCCGCATCTCGGACACTGACTTGAAGCCCTCGGCGGAGGACTCGGCGACGCCGCGGGCAGACGCGGCGCTCTCCTCGGTCGTCTTGTTCACGGTGCGGATGTCCGAGATGAGAGTCTGGAGCTCGTCGCCCGTCCGGGAGACCTCGCCGAGCTGCGAGTCGATGCCGGCGCCGATCTTGTCCATCGTCTCGCCGATCCGGCCGGTTGATCGGCCCGACTCCTCGGCCGAGGCCGCGAGCTCCTGGCTCAGGCCGATGAGCGCCTCCGTATGCGACTTGACCGACCCGACCATCTCGCGGAGGCTGACCGGCTCGGAGTTGAAGGTGCCGACCGCGACGCCGGCGCGGACCGCATTGTTGATATAGGGGATGATGAGCCGCTCGTAGATGGGGATCGCGATTCCCCGGAAGCCCTCCGAGGCGAGGCGCTCGATGATCGGGCCGAAGGTCGAGGCCGAGCGGTCGTTCTCGAGTCCCTTTGACGGGACGATCCATTCCACCTCGGCGCCGAGTCCCTTGAGCTCTTCCTTCGCGTCCAGCGCCCCCTGGCGCACGGGCTCCCAGAAGCCCGAGCCGCTCGTGCAGACGACGGCGATGCGGATCCTCTCCGGCGCCCCGCGCGTCCGAGAGGGCAACGGCGAGGCGAGATGGCCGCGCTCGGAGTAGATCGCCCCTGACTTCGCGCTCCAATAGCGCGCGCAGTTCTCGGTCGTCACCGTCTCGAGCCTGGTAAGGAGCCTCGGCAGGGTCGGCCTCCATCCGGTCGCGACGTAGTTGTAGAGCCTGATCGCCGAGTCGTGGCCCTGCGCGTAGGGATCCTGCGAGATCGTGGCGCCGATGACGCCCTTCGAGACGTACTCCATGGTGGCGTCCGTCGTGTCGTGGGCGACGACGACGGTCTTGCCGGCCCGGCCCGCGTCGATGACGGCCTTGGCGGCGAAGGGGGGCGTGCAGCCCTCGGCGACGTAGACGCACTCGAGGCCTCTGTGCCTCCCGAGGAAGTCCTGGACGGCGGCGTAGACGGACTTGCCCGACTCGAAGCATTCCTTGGTCTCGAGGAGCTCGATGCCGGGGTACTTCTCGGCGAGCCTCGAGGCCACGCCCTTGACGCGGAGCTTGTAGACCACCGAGCGGTAGTCGCCGATGATGGCGCAGAGCCTTCCCTTGCCCCCGAGCAGCCGGCCGATCGCCTCGCCGGCCGCGAGCCCTTCCTCGAACGTATCCGACCCGACGTAGAAGGACCTGAGGCAGGGCTCGTTCGTGATCTCGTCGAATCCCTCGAAGCTCTCCCGTACCGCGTCGGCGAGTCCATCCATGGCCTTCGCCAGGACCGGCAGCGAAGCGTGCGCCGCTCCGTCCTTCGGGAACCGGGGAAGGGCCACGGATGCGGCGAGGTCGCCCGTGGAGAGCCGCGCTATGCCGGCCGTCAGGACTTCCACGCTGTCCTTCGCGGCTTCGCAGAACCGCGCGAGATCGTCGATGGCGGGGAGGAGGCGCGTCGAGTAGAGGACGAGGGCGGCGAGCACCGCGGCGAGCGCCGCGATCGCGAGGGCGGCCGGGAGCGAGCCGCGCAGGGCGGAGGGGGCGAAGGCGAGGACGGCGATCGCCGAGGCGAGAAGGATCGCGCCGACGGTCAGGCACGGCCCGATCGCGCTTCTGGTTTTTCGTTCCGTCATTGGGACGTCTCCCTGATAGCCGTACGCCGCGGCCGGGTCGGCCCGGCCGGCGGATCGGATGTTATAGGATATTTTCGGTCGGAAATGCCGCGGGCTGAAAGGGAAGACGCCGGCCCGGCTCGCTCGCCGCGCCCTTGATGCGCGGGGCCGATCGATGGTAGCTTTGCCGCGATGAGCGATAAGCGCGCGGCGATCAGCCTGAATAATAACGGCAACCTCGGCTCGAGGTGCCGTATCGCGGCCTAGCGCGCGAATACCGAGCGGACGACTGGCGGCACCTCCGGGTGCCGCCATTTTTTTGGCCCCCGGGATGGCGCGTCGGTCGAAAGGAGTCGACTATGTTCACGACGACGCGCGATATGCGAAATCGCGTAGGATCCGAGGCCGCCCTGCGGGGCTGGCTCGTCTCGAAGCAGGCGCGGGGAAGGATCTGCTTCCTCACGATGCGCGACGGCACGGGGACCGCGCAGCTCGTCTGCGAGCGGGGCGTGCTCCCCGCCGATGCCTTCGAGGCCCTGCGCGGCCTGCCCCTCGAGACTCCCCTCGAGGCCGAGGGGACCGTCGCGGCGCGGGAGGGCGGCGCGCCCGAGCTCCGCGTCGCAAGCCTCTGCTTCAAGCCGTCCGAGCCGGACTACCCGATCGGCCGCAAGGAGCACGGACCCGAATTCCTCATGGATCAACGGCACCTCTGGATCCGCTCGCCCCGGCAGGCGGCCATCTTGCGGATCCGCGACTCGCTCGAATTCGCCTGCGAGGAATTCCTCAGGCACGAGCGCTTCGTCCGCTTCGACGCGCCGCTCATGACGCCGACCTCCTGCGAGGGGACCACGGAGCTCTTCGAGCTGGGCTACTTCGGCAAGAGCGCCTACCTCTCGCAGAGCGGCCAGCTCTACTCGGAGGCGGGCATCGCCGCGCTCGAGAGGGTCTACTCCTTCGGCCCCTGCTTCCGCGCCGAGAAGTCGGTGACGAGGCGCCATCTCACGGAGTTCTGGGGCGTCGAGCCCGAGATGGCCTGGATCGGCGCCGAGGAGAACATGGCCTTCCAGGAGCGGTTCATCAGGGCGATCCTCGCGAAGGTTGCGGCCGAGCGCGCCGACGATCTTCGCCTGCTGGAGCGCGATCCGTCCGACCTCGAGCTGCGGCCCGATCCCTTCCCGATCATCCCGTACGACGAGGCGATCAGCGCGCTGGCGAAAGAAGGTCGTCCGATATCCTGGGGAGAGGATCTCTCGGTCGAGGACGAGGCGGTCCTCGCCTCGCAAGTCGACAGGCCGTTCTTCATCTACAAGTATCCCGTGGCCTGCCGGGCTTTCTACATCGAGCCGGATCCCGCGCGGCCCGAGGTCGCGCTGTCGAGCGACTGCCTCATGCACGAGGGATTCGGCGAGATCATCACGGGAGGGCAGCGCGCCTCGGACTACGTTTTCTTGAAAAAGCGCATCGAGGAGCACGGCCTCAAGCTCGAGGACTTCGAGTGGTACCTCGACCTGCGCCGCTACGGATCGGTGCCGCACTCGGGCTTCGGCATGGGCATCGAGAGGATGCTGAGGTGGATCTGCCGTCTGCATCACATCCGAGAGGCAATACCCTTCGCGCGAACGCCGCTGCGCTGCGCGCCGTAGTTTTTACGCTTTATTACGCAACCAATCGACATATATACAGTCTGTGTTGATATGTCGATCTCGTTGAGGAGCTACCATGGGCGGAGCCGGGCTTAAGGGCTTGCGGATAGGGAATCTCTTCGCGAAAGTGCCCATCGTGCAGGGCGGGATGGGGGTCGGGATCTCCCTTTCCGGCCTGGCGGCGGCCACCGCCAACGCAGGAGGCGTCGGAGTCATCGCCGCCGCGGGGATCGGCCTCCTCGAGCGCGACGGCTCGAGGGACTTCCTGGGAGCGAGCGTCCGCGCGCTGCGCAGGGAAATCAGGAAGGCCCGCGAGCTCACGCGCGGCGTGCTCGGCGTGAATATCATGGTCGCGCTGAGCAACTTCGCCGATCTCGTGAGGACGGCGGTGGAGGAGAAGATCGACATCATCTTCTCCGGAGCGGGCCTCCCGATGAGCCTGCCCGAGCTCGTCAAAGGCAGCGCGACCAAGATCGCGCCCATCGTCTCCTCGGGCAGGGCCGCGGCCCTCGTCCTCAAGAGGTGGAAGGACAAGTACTCGTACGTATCCGACGCGGTCGTCGTGGAAGGCCCCTTGGCGGGAGGGCATCTCGGATTCAAGCCCGATCAGATCGCCGACTGCGATTATTCGCTCGAGAAGATCCTCGTCGACGTCGTCGAGGCCGTGAAGGGCTTCGGCGAGCTCGCGGGCCGCGAGGTCCCCGTCATCGCGGGCGGCGGAGTCTATACGGGAGCCGATATCCGCCGCATCCTTGGGCTCGGCGCCGCGGGCGTGCAGATGGCCACGCGCTTCGTGGCGACCGAGGAGTGCGATGCTTCGCCGGAGTTCAAGCGGGCGTACCTCGAGGCGCGCGAGGGAGACCTCGAGATCATCGCCAGTCCCGTGGGGATGCCAGGCCGCGCCATACGCAACGCCTTCCTCGACGACGTGGGTGCGGGGCGCCGGAAGCCCTTCGCCTGTCCCTACAAGTGCATCATCACCTGCGACTACGAGAAGGCGCCGTATTGCATCTCCCTCGCCCTCCTCAATGCGCAGAAAGGCCGCATGGACAAGGGCTTCGCCTTCGCCGGCCGAAACGCCTATCGCGTCGATCGGATCGTGAAGGTGCAGGAGCTGGTGGATTCCCTCGTCGCGGAATATGAGAAGTCGGACGAGGGGAGCGCGGAGGTCTGAGGCGGCCGCCGCGTTATGCGGCGGCCGCGACCGCTATTCCGAGTCCTTCACGAACTCGACGTCGTCCACGTTGCCCCAGTTGCCCGAGTCGCCGTCCATCGACAGGCCGATCTCGCAGGAGCCGCCCGACACGGCGATGCCCTTGATCTCGTAGAGGGCCCACTTCTGCCAACCCGTGTTGACGATGTGCGCCTTAAGCTCGGGGCCGCCGTAGTTCCTCGCGAAGAGGACGTAGTCCTTCTCGCCGCCTCCGCCCATGGCCCAGGCGCGCAGCGTGTAGCTCCCGTCCTTCAGTCCTGAGAGGCTCCTCGCGAGCGTGAACTTGAAAGGCGTCGCCTGCCAGTACTTGAAGGACCAGTCGCCCGTATGCGCGTTGCCCGGATTCTTCTCGACCGGGGCCGCGGCGCCGGCGCCCTCTCCCTCGAGCTTCCATTCAGGATCCAGCTTCCCCGACTCGAAGCTCGCGTCCGCGATCAGGTTGGAGTTGGCGACCACGTCGACGCGAGCCTTGACCGCGAGGCCGTAGCCGGGCACGCGCCCCTCGACCTCGAAGTTTCCCGGTTTCGCCACGGCCGACGCGTCGGGCTTGTCCCACTGGACCTGGACGAGCCGGTACGAGTCGTCGTTGAAGGCCGCGGGCAAGTCGCCGGGAAGGATGAGGGGCGCGCCGGCCGCGATCTTCACGTTCGCGTTATCGATCGAGGTTATCGCGAGATCGGGGACCTTCGCCTTCTTGGCCGCCGCGAGCTTGAAGACTTTCAGCGAAGGGAGCGCCTTGCCCTTGAAATCGAAGAGCGCGAGATTGTCCCAGGAACTTCCATCGCCCGTCCTCCATCCGGCGCCCTTGACCGGGTACCAGTCGGGCTCCCAGTAGAAGACGCCTATACCCTTGTCGCCGGGCGTCCCGGCCGCTGCCGCGATGACGTCGCGCAACGCGGTCGCCTGGCCCTGCACCGTCGCCTTGTAGCCTCCGAGCTTCTGCTGGGCCGAGTTGAAGCTGTCGGGAAGCTCGTCGCCGGCCTCCAGAGTATAGGCGTAGGCCGTCTCGGCAATGATCATGGGCTTGCCGTAACGCTCCGCGAGGTCGGCCATGTTGGCCTTGAGGTCGGAGAGCTTGCCGTGCCAGAACGCGTAGTACGACAGGCCGATGACGTCGAAGTCGACGCCCGCCTTCGCGAGAGGATCGAAGACTTTCCGGAAGCGCGCGTTCTCGCAGCCGTTCGAGGCATGGACAACGACTTTAATCCTCTTCGCCGGGTCGGCGCGATTCGGGTCGTTGTCGCGCACGGCACGTATCGCCTCTTTCAGCAAGGCGACGAATCCCGCCTCGCCGCCGACTTCCTTGTACTGCGCGGAGCTCTCGACCTTGCCGACAGGCCACATCATCCCGTCGTCGATCTCGTTGCCGACCTGCACCATGTCGGGCATCGCCTTGGCGTCGCGCATCGCCTTGAGGCTGGAGTCCGTGAAGCGATAGAGTTCCTTCTTCAGGTCCTCGAGGCCGAGGCCCTTCCAGGCTGCCGGGACGTACTGCTTCCCCGGGTCCGCCCAGAAGTCGCTGTAATGGAAGTCGGCGAGCACTTTGAGGCCGAGCTTTTTCGCGCGGCTCGCGACGCGGATGTATGCGGCGAGGTCGCAGTTCCCGCCGCCGACCGGATCCCCGGCCTTCGATATCAGGCGGCCGCCCTCGACGACGTCCTCGGCGTTGACCGGATTATTCCAGATCCTGAGGCGGATCCAGTTCACTCCGCTCGCCTTGAGGATCGCGAGGCAGTCGCCCTGCTTCCCTTTCTCGTCGTAGTAGCGTCCGCCGAGCGACTCTATCCGGTCGAGCATCGACACGTCCGCTCCCATCATGAAGCCGGGCCGCAGGTCGGGCACCGGAGAAACGGCGATCCCCTGGGCGGCCGCCGCCGCGCAGATCGCCATCGACAGCGCTATCAGCATCGCACAACGCTTCATCATCGCCTCCTCGCGCCCGGCCTCGCGTCTCGCGCCGGCCCAGGTCGCCTCGACGCCCATATGGTAGCAGCGGCGAGCGGCCCCGAGTAGGCGTGACAAGCCGGGACATACATCCCGGGTCGCCTGTCCCGGCGCGCCTGAGCTATACTTACGGCGGAATGCTGTGGTACGTAGGCAGGGGCGTTCCCTTCGTGGCGCCTCCCGAGGACTGCGACGCCCTCGCGGACTGGATGGAGTCCTCGTATCCCGACGAGTACTGCGCGAGCGCGAGCTTCGATCCGGACTTCGTGGACTCGCTCTGCTGGTCGGGCTTCATCCCGATGGCGACAGGCGAGGCCGAGGGCGCCGAGTACCTCATACCGAAGATGCACGTCGAGCGCTCGGCCATGGACCCGAGCGAGGTAGTCGTGACGCGCACGGCCCGCCGGGAGAGCGCGCGATACGACTTCCGCGTCGACGAGCGCTTCTCCGATGCGCTCGATTCCTGCGTGGCGACCCACGGCGACGGATGGCTCAGGCCCCCGCTGGTCGCCTGCTGGAAGGAGCTCTTCGAGACGAGGCAGGCGAGGAGATCGCGCATCGCGTCGATGGAGCTCTACGCCTGCGGGCGCCTGGTCGCCGGCGAGGTGGGCGTCTTCGTCGGTTCGTGCTACACGAGCCTTACCGGCTTCAGGAGCGAGTCGGGCGCGGGCACGGTCCAGCTCGCGGCGACGGCGCGCTACCTCGAGTCGATCGGCGCCCGGCTGTGGGACCTGGGCATGCCCCTCGACTATAAGGCCGCCCTCGGGGCCGCCGTCGTCCCGAGGGCCGAGTTCCTCGCGCGCTTCCGGGAGGCGAGGGCCGTCGATATCGTCAGGCCCCGCGGGCCGTTCCCGGCGCGCGCTCTCATCGATCGCCGCGCCTGAGCCGAGTTCGTTAGCGCAAACTCATTAACAGAGCCTTTACGCCTTTTTTATATGGCACTCATCATAAAAAAACCTGCGAGGTGCCTAATCGTTCATAAACAGTACTGTGTTTTTCGCGAAACACAGTACTCAACTACATTCCTAAGGAGAGGGTCGTGAGAAAACCATCGAAAGCCAGAAAGCTATTGTTTTCACTGGCGCTTTTTCCCGTTCTATCATTCTTCGCTGGATGCAACAGCGGTAGCGGAGGCACCGAACCGGAGAGCGATACTGTCAAAGCCCGGTTGGCGGTCGGAAGCGATACTCATGTAGATTCATACAACAGCACAACAAGGCTCCCAGCCGCCCTTGAATCTCTTTATGGCCTATACCCCGATCTTGATGCTTTCGTCGATGTAGGCGACATAACGAATAATGGCACCGAAAGTCAGTACACGACTTTGATGAACATCGCAAACAGCAGCAGCTTGGCCGGCAAGATTCTGTGGTGCATGGGCAACCACGAGGGACACGGAAGCGAAGCCGAAGCGCGGTTTAAAGAATATACCGGGCAAGATGTTGACGATGTCGTCAAATACGGGGCCGATGCGAACGGCAATGGCGGTATCACTGTCATCAAGCTCGCGGGCAGCACCGAGGCTTCCAGCAACAATTACACGGAATCGTACGACTTCCTGAAAGCCGCGCTGGAGAAAGCGGCCGCCGAGGATCCTGACGCGCCGATCTTTGTCATGGCGCATGCCGGGATTAAGGACCCAGCTTATGTGACCGACGAATGGAACGGGAATTACGGAGAAGGGACTGAAACCGACTTGAAAGCCCTAATGGCGCAGTATCCTCAGGTCATCCACATCTCGGGACATTCCCACTCCACGGTGAACGACTGCCGATCCATCGACCAGAGCGCGGGCTTTACCTGCATTCAGGATGGTCATCTGACCTCGTATTTCGAGAATGAAAGCGGAAAGATTAATGCTTCTGGCTCGCATTCGACCTATCCCGACGATCCCGCAAATGGATCGCAGGCGCTGATCATCGAAGTGAGCGAGAAGAATATCGTCACCATCCGGCGCTACGATGTGCAAAACAGCAGATACATTTACGGCGACGAGCCCTGGGTTATCGATATCCCCGATCTTGTAAAAAGCAAGAGCTTTACTTACACGAGCGCGCGCGCCGCAGACAGCAAGGCTCCCGTGTTCCCCGATGGCTCGGCGGTAACGGCGACGTCGATCGGAACGGATTCAGTCACTTTCTCCTTCTCCCAGGCCTCTGCCGCGGACGGCCTCGACACCATCGTGCTGGGCAAATCCAATGTCAATATGGTGCACGCATATAAGATTCAGGTCACCGCCACGGCGACCGGCGAAACGATCGACGACACGGCCTATAGTCGCGCTTACTGGCTGCGCTGGTCTGATTTTTACCTATCGCCTCAGGCGTCGACGCTGTCTACAGTTATCTCGGGATTGTCCGCCGCCACTGAGTACAAGATCGAGGTCTGGGCTCTGACCTCGTATGAAACGGAGAGCAGCAACAGCATCAGCGCGACTTTCACGACGGCATCGTAGGGATCGAAGTAGTAAGGGGTTGGCTTTGCGCACCTAAGGTAATGCGGCATAGGCCGAAAAGGTCGGTTCTCGGGAACGCCTTGAGGCCTATGCCGCATGTGCCTAACGAGCAGCAGCTTCACTTCCCCTCCAGGCAATACCTCCATCTGGATGAAGGCAGTCGCAGTCCGGCTCGCGCCTCGGATTAGCCCTCGGGCTTTACAGGCGCCGATGGGCGAGAGATACTTTTGTCATGAAACAGTTCGGATTCCGCGACAAGATCAGGTATCGGTTCGATAACTTCATGGCCAGGGGCACGTCGGCCCTGGTTCTCGCGCTGGCGGCGCTGTCGTTGGTCTTCGTCCTCGTCGGCGGGGCGGCGGTCGTCGCCTTGTCGCTGGCTAACGGCGAGACGACCTACGACTTCTCCGAGGCCCTGTGGGCGAGTCTCATGCGCACCATGGACTCGGGCGGCATGGGCGGCGACGAAGGCTGGGGCTTCCGCGCCGTGATGCTCGTCGTGACGATCGGCGGGATCTTCATCTTCTCGGCACTGATCGGAGTGCTGACCGCGGGCCTCGAGTCGCGGCTCGAGAGCCTGAGGAAGGGTCGGTCGCCCGTCCTCGAGCGCGGGCATACCGTCATCCTCGGATGGACGCCGGAGATCTTCCCGATCCTCGAGCAGCTCGTCGAGGCCAACGCCAACAGGAGGGGCGCTCGCGTCGCGATCCTCGCGGACAGGGACAAGGTGGAGATGGAAGAGGAGATCGCGAGGCGCGTCGGCGATCCTCGGGGAACGAGGTTCGTCTGCCGCTCGGGCTCGCCCATCGACCTGGACGACGTCGGCCTCATGGGAATCGCGGAAGCGCGGAGCGTCATCATCCTGGCCGAGGGCTCGGACGCCGACCCTTCGGTCATCAAGGCCCTGCTCGCGACCTCCAAGAGAGGGCTGGCGGAGGGCGAGCGCAAGGTCGCCGTCGCCCAGGTGCGCGACAGGTCATTCCTCCTGCCGGCGCGGATCGCGTCGGGCGGCAGGGTCGTCCCGATCCTCGTGGACGAGATCATACCGCGCGTCGTCGCGCAGGCCTGCAGGCAGTCGGGACTGTCCAACGTCTACGTCGAGCTCCTCGACTTCCAGGGCTCGGAGATCTACTTCGCCGACGCGCCCGGTCTCGTCGGCCGCACCTTCCGCGAGGCGGCCCTCAGCTTCGAGGACTGCGCGGTCATCGGCCTCATCCGTCCCGACGGCACGGTCGTCGTGAACCCGCCGATGGACTCGCGGATCGGCGAGCTCTGGCGCGTGATCGCGATCGCCGAGGACGACGACAGGGTCGTTCCCCTCGCCGCGCCGGCTTCCTTCGCCGAGGAGCTCATCGAAGGCAGGGCGCCCACCGCGCCCCGTCCCGAACGCTTCGTCGTCCTGGGATGGAACGGCCGCGTGCCGGCCATCGTCGCCGAGCTCGACTCCTACGTAGCGGCCGGAAGCTCCCTCAGGATCCTCGGCGCCGCTGAGGAGGCCGAGGCCGAGGCGGCGATCGCGGAGGGCGCGGGCTCCCTCGCCCGACTCGGCGCGAGCTACGCGCGCGCCGACGTGGCCTCCCGCGACGCGCTCGAGTCCGCCGGCCTCGAGTCCGCCGATCACGTCATCGTCATGTGCGAGGACTCCTCCTTCGACCCTGAGACGGCGGACTCGAGGACGCTCGTGACCCTCATCCACGTCCGCGACATCTCGAGGCGGCGAAAATGCTCCTTCTCTCTGACGAGCCAGATCCTGGACATCCGCAACAGGTCGCTGGCCGAGGCCGCCGAGGCGGACGACTTCATCGTGAGCGACCGGATCCTCAGCCTGATCGCGGCGCAGCTCTCCGAGAACCCGAGCCTCGCCCCCGTGCTCGAGGACATCTTCGACCCGGAGGGCTCCGAGATCTATATCAAGAGCGCGACCGACTACGTGCGCCTGGGCGTGCCGGTCGACTTCTTCACGGTCACGGAAGCCTGCGCGCGGCGCGGCCAGTGCGCGATCGGCTATCGCGTCGCTTCGAAGGCAAGGGACGCCCGGGAGGGCTACGGCGTCGTCGTCAATCCTCGGAAGTCCGATAGGATCGTCTTCGAGGAGGGCGACGGGATCATCGTGCTGTCGGCCGAGTAGGCGGGGGCCGGGCGACGCGATCCTGGCCGGCGCCGCCAAGGGGGGCTTATGGGGAAGAGGCAGAAAGCGATTCCCGTGCAGAGTAATCGCGCGATGCTCTCGTTGGTTCTATTCCTTTCCATCGGCGTCCTGATCATCGTCGTCTATGCCGCGCAGGCTCCCGGATTGAGCGGCTTCGCGTCCGCGACGGGGATCGCTCTGGCCATCGCCTGCGCCTCAACGCTTGTCGGTGGACTCCTTGGATTCCTGTTCGGAATTCCGCGGACTCTTCAGGGAGATGAAAGGCTGGAAGCGTCGACGGAAGATCGGGGCGAAGGCGGAGACAAGAAGGCCGGCGACAAGGATAACGCGAGCGGAGTTTCCTATGCGCCGAACACGAATCTCGAGCAGATCTCGGATTGGTTAACGAAGATACTGGTTGGTGTCGGCCTTACGCAGATCGGCTCCGTCCCGGATATGATCAAGAAATATGCGGATTTCGTCGGCCCTGGGTTCGGCGATCTCCCGGCCGGGGGACCATTTTCGGTTGCCCTGCTCATCTTCTTCGCGATCGATGGTTTCCTCATTTGTTGGCTTTGGACGAGATTCCATCTCGCGGGGGCGTTAAGGCAGGCCGACGAGGCAAGCTGGAGGACGTCCGTCGAAAGCTGGATGAAGGATAAGGATGTCAACGCGACGGCTTTCTCTATGATGAATCGCGTCCTTTACGCTCAGCTGGATAAGGATATCCCCGATCAGGAGAAGATCAATGTAGCTATAGCTGACGCTTCGAGAGAGACGAAAGCGGATATTTTCTGGAAGGCGGTGGAGATCAGGCGAGGCAACTGGGATAGGCCGGAGAACCTTCCTCTGATGGAGAGGACCATTCCGCTTTTCAGGGCTCTTATCGCCGATAATAGCGCGTATCACACGAATCACGGTCAGCTCGGCTATGCGCTGAAGGATCGGAGGAAATCGGGATGGTCCGAGGAAAAGGCGGACCTCACGGAAGCGAAGGGCGAGCTTGACGATGCGATCAGGCTTCGTGGGGACTGGCGGGAGAGCGGATGGCCTCCGACATACGAATTCGTGAGGGCCATATGCGCGATACGGCTCGATAACGCGTTCCGCAGCGGTAAGCCGTCCGACGATAGGACGAAGGGACGGATTGTCTCCGATCTCTGTGTGGCCGTGCAGGATCGCGATGTCAAGCTCCGCGTTCAGAACGAGTCCAGCATTATAAAGTGGTCGGCGATGAACAATTTCGCGCTCAAGGATTGATCACCCTCGGAACTACTCGATCCTGACGCCGTCCAGGAACTCGGTCTTTTGTCCCGAGGATGACTCGGTCCTGAACGCGACGTCGGTCGCCAGGACCTTGCCCGAGAAGGTCTCGATCAGTCTCGTCCTGGTTTCGACTAACGCGCTTCCATCGCGCGGGCAGCTTCGCGACGTCGAGAGGACGAGGTGCGTGGCGCCCGCGGCCTTCGCCTCCGCGACGGCCGACTCCTGCGAGGCAGGCGCCGCGACCGTCCGCGCGCCCTTGATTTCCAGGAGCGGATCGGGCGCGATCCGGGCGATGAGATTCTCCTCGATCCGCTTCCTCTCGTTCTCGCCCTCCGCCAGCGCGAGGAGCCTGGTACTGACGCCGCTCGCGACGAGGAAGGCGACGGACCGGGAGACTTTCGAGTATGGAATCGCCGCTCCCGCCTCGGAGGCCGCCTTCACGGCCGCGGCCGAGGCGCCGGAGGGGAACTCGACCGGCTCGATCAGCGCCTCGACGTCGATGCGCAGGAGCTCGGCGGCGGCAGCCGCATCGGCGAAACCGATCTTTCCTTTCGGATCGAGGTGGGGAGGGGCGTCGCCCACGATGATGACCTGGCGCACGTCGGCCTTCCAGTCGAACTCGGTGGCCGCGGCGTGGACGGCCTCGTATATCGCTTCGGGTATGTCCATGCCTCCGAAGACGGTCGCGTCCTTTATGTAGCGGTCGAAGGCAGCGATGTCCGAAGTGAAGGGCATCTTTTTCGTGATGTACTCGTCCGGCCAATAGTCCCGATACAGCACGACGCCGATCCTGAAGCTCTTGAATCCGCTCGCCCTCTCCCTCACCAGGGGCGAGAGGTTCTTCTTCACCTCGTTGATGTACGGCTCCATGCTCTGGGTCGTGTCGAGGCAGATGACGAGATCGAGGCTCTGGCCCCGCTTCTGGATGAGGGCAGCGATCCTCGACGAGGTGTTGTCGGCCACGGGTTCCGGCGGCGCCTCCTGCGGCGGCTCGGGCTTGGGAGGCAGGGCGGCGACGGGACGCGTCGAGATGGATATCTGGTACGGGTTGTCGAGGAATGGGCCGGAGTAGTCCGCGTAGGGCTTCGCGAAGGCGCGGATGTTTACGAAGGTTCCCTTGCCGACCGCGACCGTGCCTGAGCGGCTCCAGGGGTAGCCGTAGACGAGGACGGGCGGGATCAGTATCCGGAAGGCTTCGCCCAGGCCTGAGTCGGGCTTCGGCGTGGAGGAGACGAGAGAGTACAGCCCGCTCGAGGCGGAGATGGGCTTGCCGTCGAGCAGCCGCTTCTCGTCGCCGTTGACGGGGTTGTACTCGGCCGCGCGATAGGCGTAGTTGTCCGCCTTCATCGCCGGGTCCTTTGTCGTCTCGGTGAGGAGGATCGAGCCGACGCCGGGCTTCTTTCTCACGTAGAGGTCATATCCGCCGTCCTCGCGGGCCTCGATGCGCAGGTCGCCGGGCAGGATGGCCAGGGGGGGCGCGGCTCCCTGCCCGAACGCCGCCGCGGCCGCGATGGCGGCCAGATGGAGCGCCGCGACGATCCTTCGGTTCACTCTTTGATTGTCGGCGTCGCGGCCTCGCGGGATAACGCCGCTCGCGGAGCCGCGCCCGGGACGGCGATCGCTCGCGCCTTTACTTCGAGCCCGCCGAAAACTATGATCTACGGCGTCGAGGCCGAAGGCCTTGACCGAGGAGGCGACGATGAACCCAGTCGAGGCATGGCGGTTCGAGACGATCGGCAAGGAGGCCTGCGAGGCCCTCAAGAAGACAGGCTTCGACGCGCACTACGTCGCGACCGGCGCCGAGGCGGCCGAACGCATCGCCGCGCTCGTGAAGCCCGGCATGAAGGTCGGCTTCGGCGGATCCATGACGCTCAAGGCTCTGGGTATCCCCGACAAGGTGAAGTCGCTGGGAGGGGCCGTCCTCGATCACAACGCCCCCGGCATCGACGCCGCCCGCAAGATGGAGATCATGCGGGCGCAGCTCACCTGCGATCTCTTCGTCTCGGGCTCGAACGCGGTGACCCTCGAAGGAGACATCGTCAACGTCGACGGGAACGGAAACCGCGTCGCCGCGCTGACCTTCGGCCCCCGCAAAACCGTCGTCGTCGTGGGCGCCAACAAGGTGACGCGGGATCTGGACGAGGCCCTCGCCCGCATCGAGACGGTCGCATCGCCGATGAACAACAAACGGCTGGACAAGCAGAATCCCTGCGTGAAGACAGGGACCTGCGAGGACTGCAAGGGAGAGGGGCGCATCTGCCGCATCTACCAGATCCTGCGACGTAAGCCCTTTCTCTCGGACTTCACGGTGCTCGTCGTGGGAGAGTCCCTCGGGTTCTAGAAAGAAGGGCCGATACCGAAGCTGAAGCACCAATCCGAGCCAACATTCTTTCCGGCGACCGGGATTCCGAATTCGAAGCGGAAACGCATAGGGATGAATGCCGGCGAAAGGATGAAGGCCGCTCCCGCGTCCATGCGGAAAGAGGAGTCGTCGAGGAGCTCTCCGCCAGGCGAGCAGCCGAAGCCCGCGTCAGCGAAGAGCGTCAAGCCTAGGGCCGCGAGCGCCGGATTCCGTCGGAGCTTGAGCGTTCCTCGAAGATCAAGGGACTGGACGATCGCCCTTGAGAAGAGGTTTCCTTCGATGCGCGACAGCCCGCGGAATACCGACGGGCCGGCCCCCGCGAGCAGCTTGTGCCCGGGCAGGTCGGAGTCGGGGCGCGCGAGCCCTCCCCAGAAGACCAGGCTTTTCCCCGCCAAGGTCAGGCGGTCGCCGGACAACGGAACGTAGCAGCGAGCGTCGACCGATAAAACATCCCAGCCCGGCGAGTTGCCCAGGAATCCCGGCCCGAGCTCGTAGCCTGCGCGGGCATACGCGGGGTCGTGACTCGATATGCCCGTCTCGCTGTACGCGAAAGGCTCGTCGAGGCCGGGATCGTACTCGGCCTGGAAGAAGAGCGAATCGATCCTCCGCGAGGAGGCGAGGAGAGGGTCGCGGTCGGATCCCTTCGCCTCCTGCGCGCGGAACGCCGATTCGAAGCGAAGGCGCGGTCGATGTCTGAAGCCCGGAGGGACAGTGCCGCCGTACAGCCTGAGACCGACGCTGGCGCCCGCTATCCCTCCCGCGTTCCCGGCATCGATCGTCAATTCCACGGGATCCAGGAAGAACTGCCCCAAGGCCAAGTGGCCTTGAAGGATCGGCCTTCTCGACGCGAAGCCCCAGCCCGTGAAGAGCGTGGCCCCCGTCCGATCCGCGGATTGGCCGAAGGCCAGGATGCCCGGCGTGAAGCCGTCTACGACCGTGCCCCTGGCGACCGGATACGCGAACGCGTAGGTCGAGCCCTGCATGGGGATGCTTGCGAAGAAGGTCCTGGCGTCGGAGAAGACCTCCTCGTCGGACGGGTCCGCCAGGCGGCAGGCGTAGTCGTAGATCCCGTCCCCCAGGAGCTCGAGGAAAGAGCGGCCGAACTCCGCGCTAGCTAAGTTCGGCGCTCCGATGTAGCCCCGCTCGGCTCCCATTTCGCGCATCGTCTGCCCGGCTGCGTAGCGCAGCCCGAATTCCTGCGAAGTCATCGGGAAGGGCGGCAGGTCGTCGAGCGTCTCCGTCCGGACCGAGGAAGGAGCGATCGCCAGCATCGCCGAAGTCTCGATGAGGCCCGCGTGGATGTCCGCTCCCAGCGGAGACGGGTCCGCTATCGCGGAGCCCAGGGCTTTCCTGAACGCCTCGTCGAAGATCAGCGATGCCTCGGGTTGTACTACGCGGATTCCCCAAGCTTTTCGCGCGCGCTTCGCGGCGCGCCCGATCCCGACCTGGGCGTCCGGCTCGAGGTGATTGTCGATAATGAGGCAATAGCGACATCCGGCCTCCGCATAACCTCGTAAAGTTTCAGTCAACGCGTCGACGATGGCTTGAGGAGTCGAGGAAGCGTTGCCGGGGAATCCGTCAGAGGAAACGCAGGGCGAGAAGCATAAGGGCGGATGCATGAGCACGGTCCAGCCCGGATGCTCGGATGCGAAGCGGTCCGCGACGTACGAAGCGAGCCAGCAGGATATCTCGACGTCCGTGGATAGTGGCAGGTGAGGCCCGTGCTGCTCGATCGGGGCAGCTACGATGACCAGTAAGGCGCGATCCCCGAGCAGGTCGGCTAACTCTTCGCTCGTCAAGTCGGCGACCGATACGACGCGCCCGGGTGGTTCCTCGGCCGCCGAAAGAGAAGGAAGGACTGCGGCGAGCGTTAGTATCGCAAGGCAACGCCTGAGCCGAGGGTTCCCCGCTCTCTCGGGTCGCGATTCCATTCGCGGTAATATACCGAGGCCTGAAAGTTATGGCAACAAGAATATCACTTCGGCTTAGCGGCCTATCATCGCCTGGAAGGCAGGAACTCCTCGCGCAGCGGCGCGCCGCCCCGGTCGCGAAAAGTCATCGCGATGCCCGTCTCGTCGATGTCGAGGTCGAGGCGCCCGAAGACGCCTTGGCGTATCCAGAGCGACGCCGGCGAGACGTGGGTCGGCTCGGGGTCGAGCACGCCTCCCATGCCTCCGACGATCGCGTAGGTCACGCCGTTATTGCGGAGCAGCTCAAGGTAGTGGTTGTGCCCCGAGACCACAAGGTCCACTTTGTGGCGCTCGAGTATCGGCCCCACTTCCTTGATCGTTCCGAAATGGTCGTACCAGGGCATACCGTTCGAGACGTATCCCGACGCGTAGAGGAAGCAGTGCGAGAGGACCACGACCTGCCTACCCTCGGGCAACGCGCCGAGCGTCCGCTCGAGCCATGCCCTCTGCGCGCCGTCGAAGCTCTCCGCTCCCCATAGCAGGTTGAGGACGATTATCGTCGCCGGACCGGCGCTCATCGAATAGTAGAAGGGACTGCCCGAGTCGGTCTTCATCGAGGAGGGCATGAAGTAGCGCTTGAAGTGGTACTCGCCGTCGATGACGCCGTCGTGGTTCCCCAGAAGCGGTCGGACCGGGATCCCGCCCAAGTCCGCGGCGAGTTCGGCGATCTCCAGCCGCCATGGCTCGTCGTCCATGCCGCGCTCGACGTTGTCGCCGAGGATGAAGAGCGCGTCGCGCCGGGGCTTCGCCTGAGCGACGCCTCGGAGGATAGCCGACCTCGCGCCGGCGTCCGATGTCTCCGCTCCCCAGTGCGGATCGGACGAGATCGAGACGCGGACCGCGCCGCCCGATTCCGGAATCCCGACGGAAGGATCGACCAGGCTCAGCGCAGTGATCGGGCCGGCGATCGCCCTCGAAGTGCTCAGCACGTAATAGAAAAGGCCGGCGCTCGCGACGATAGCGAGCGCGGCGATGGCCGTCGCGGTCCAGGCGAAGGCCTTCCCGGGCTTCCGCGAATCGTCGCGGATGACGAGCCGGACGACGATCGAGAGCACGATCGGCAGCGCGCCGAGGGCCGCGAGGCCGATGAAAATGAGCCTCCAGTCGCCGTTCCACCGCGCGAGTCCGAGGGTGCCTTGCCTCGTGAAGGCGAAGCAGAGGAAGGCGGCCATCGCGATGGCGGCGAGGCCGCCCGCCCAGATCGATATCGTCCTGATCCTCGCGCGCATTGCCGCCTCCTCGTCCTTTATTCTAGCTCCTTAGTCGGCGGCGCGCGAGGAGCCCGCCCGGGCGAGCTTCCCGTCCGGCGCGAGCTCGAGGACGGGAACGTCGTCGTAGCGGCCGGAGTTGTTCCAGAACGTCATGCCGAGGTTCATCGAGTCGCGCACCCCGGCCACCTCGCGCTTGACGTAGTCGAGGCCGTAGTAGGCGCGATCGTAGCTCACGTTCAGGAAGAAGGCCTGGACGAAGGGCCGGACCACGACTTTCTTGCGCGCGATGTAGGTGTTGCGCAGCGTTCCGATGCGGTAGATACGGTAGGGCCGCATCTCGGCCGGGGCCTGCGCGAGGAATCCCTGCTCGAAGTGCGAGGGATAGAACATGGGGCAGATCACGTCGACGTACTTCGCGAGCAGCTCAACGTCCTGGCCCGTCCTGACGCCCGATCGGTACCAGCCGTTGGCGCCGTAGATGTCGATGCTGATCGGGGCTGCGATGTTCTCGCGCGCGTAGCGCATGAAGGAGGCGAGCGCGCTCTCCTTGTCCATGCCCGCGCTCTTCCAGCGGTAGGAGGCCGATCCTATGTTCTCGCCGTCGGTCGGGAAGCGGATGTAGTCGAACTGCACCTCGTCGAAGCCCCGCGAGACGATCTCGTTCGCGATCGCGATGTTGTAGGCCCAGACTTCCTCGCAGTAGGGATCGACCCAGTACTCCTTGATGAGCTCGCGGGTCGTCGCGGGCGCGGCCGTCTGGGGCGCCGGCGCCTGCGGGGCCGTGGACTGCGGCGCTGCCGCCTGCGCCGATACCTCGGGCGCCGCGGCCACCGTGTTGTAGCCGCGCCAGGGCGCTCCTGCTCCCGCGTCCCATACGGCGAACTTTCCGCCGGCGTACTTGTGGACGACCTCGTCCTTGAACACAGGGATGCGCGCGACGAGGTAGCGCCCCTTCGCCTTCCACTCGCGGACGAAGGCCTCGACATCCAGGGGCGTCGAGACTTTCCCTATCTTCGCGACGACGGGGTCGCGCGGCTCGTAGCGGAGCCTCCCGAAGTCGTCCTTCATGTCCACGACGATCGTGTCGAGGCGGCGCTCCTCCATGATCTTGTCGTACTTGGCGCGAGAGTCCTCGTGCACGATGAAGCCCGCCACGAGATAGAGGCCGTGGCGGTTCTCGGCTCGGGCGCGATAGGGCTTGCGGTCCTTGAAGGAGACGAGCCAGAGCTCGGAGAGCGAAGACTGGCGCCCGCCCTCGTCCCAGGAGACGCAGAGGGCCTGGAGGTCGGGCATGGCCCTGACCGCATCCCGGACGATCGGGCCCGCGAGGTCGTCCGGCGCGACGCCGCCCGTGGCGGGATCGAGTCTGCCGACGTAGCCTTCGGTCACGAAGCGGAGCGATCCGTCGGGCAGAGGATCGAGGGACTCGATGCAGCCGAAGTCGCCCTCGCCCTTCCAGGCCTGGACGAAGGACTTGGCCTTCGGATCCATGCGGTAGATTCTCGGGAGGAAACTGTTCGAGGCCCAGGCGCCACCCGTCCCGGTCGGGACGAGGTCGGCGACTTCCTCGACGCTCGTCGTGCCGAGGATGGAGGCGAGTCCCGCGTTCACGCTTGCCCATCCGCCGCTCGACAGCTTGCGCGCGAAGAGGCCCTTGATCGGGTGGGAGGCCCAGACCGCCCGCTCTCCCGTTCCGGGGAAGGGCGCGATCGCGGTCGCCTTGAGGCCGGTCGTGTCGACGGGCGTCCCGAAGGACTTCCAGCTCTTGCCGCCGTCGAGGGTCACGAAGACGGCATCCTTGGTGCAGGTCGCGAGCGCGAGCGGATCCGCGGGGTCCGCCTCGAGGTCCTTGAGGTCCTGGCTCTCGGTCAGGAACGACGTCCTCGAGCCGTCGTAGCGCTTATAGGTCTTGGCGGGCAGCCCGGCGGAGCGGTCTTCGAAGACGCCGAGGTCCTTCGAGAATATCACGCCCTTCGAGCTGAGGAGGTACCAGCCCTCGCTCGTCCTGAGGATCTTGCGCACTTCGCCGTCGAGCCAGAGCGGCGCGGCGCGGCCCTCGCCGTCGACGCGGTAGAGGCCGGAATCGTAGCCGGCGAGGATTTCCTTCTGCTGGGAGGCGGGAGCGCCCTTCGCGGCGGCGAGCAGAGTGACGGCGGAGGCCGCGACGGCGAGGGCCGCGGCCGCGATGCGGAATTTCATCGAAGCTCCATATGGGGAAGTCGCTGGTTATACTATCGGAGAGCACGCGCTTTGATAAGACGGGATATTCCGATCGGCCGCGTCTTTTTTCAATGCGATCCCGAAAGCGCGCCGGAGCGCGATCCAGCTCGCGAGAAGGACGAGGATAGCGAGCGGGGCGTAGCCGGGCGATCCGACGAGAAGGTCGTAGAGACCGTGGAGCGCGACGGCGCAGGCGAGGCCCGCCGCCCACGCACCCTTCCTGCCGCGATCGAAGAGCGACGATCCGAGGAAGCAGCCCGCGATCCCGGAAAACAGGGCGTGGGCCGGCGCGGCGCTGAACGCCCTGAGGACGAGGACCGCCGAGCCCCGCAGCGCGTAGAGGACGCTCTCCCCGAACGCGAAGCCCGCGCCGACGCAGATCGCGCAGACGATAGAACCGGTCCTCCCGCCGAGGCCCCGTTTCCCTGCCAGGATCATCCTGGCGGCGAGCAGTTTCGTCGCTTCCTCTACGAGGGCGACTATCGCGAAGGCGCTCACGAGCCTCGCGCCGAGGCCGGCTTCCGTTCCCGACGCCCATGGAAACAAGGCGCTCAGGCCGAGCTCGGCCCCTCCTGCGGGAATTATCGCGAGAAAACCGAGGGTCGCGGCGCGGAGGACGAAGCCCGCAGGCCTCGCGCCGACGCGTCCTGCCGGTGCGGCGCCGGATCGCCCGGACGCCCCGGCCTTGCCCGCTCGCGCCATGTACAGGAGTATCGCGGCCGCGGGCAGCGCGGCGAGGATTACGTCGGCGAGGAGGGCGGGCATGATCGAGCTAGTATACTCCCCGCGCGGCGCGCGTCAGGTGGCGAAGCGCGACAGGCCGACCGCCAGGTCGCGCGCGGAGTCGCGGCTCCTGGCCTGGCTGGCGGCTATTCCTTCGATCTCGCTCGCGATCGCGTCGGTCCGCGCGGCGATGTCTCGGACGCCCTCGGCGAGGGCTCCCATCGACTCGTCGATCCTCGTCATCTCCTCTCGGTTCGAGCTGACCCCGCCCTTCATCTCGTCGTAGCCGCCCATGACCTCGGCGGCGATGTTCGAGAGGGACGATACGATCCCGACGACGTCCTTCGAGCCGCGGGCGATCTCCTCCATCGCGGCCGCGATCTCGCCGAAGGCCTCGGAGAAGCGGCGGACCTCGTCGGCGATCCTGCCGTACGAGGACGCGTTGGCCGAGCTCTCCGCGGAGGCCTCGGTGATCGACGCCGAGATCGCGGCGATGATGTCGCGGATCTGCTTCGAGTTGAGGGCCGTCGACTCTGCGAGGGTGCGGATCTCCTGCGCGACGACGGCGAAGCCCGCGCCGCTCGAGCCCGCGTGGGCGGCCTCGATCGCCGCGTTCATCGCGAGGAGGTTGGTCCTCGCGGCGATCTTGGCGATGGTGTCGCTTATTCCCTTCACGTCGCCGACGAGGGCGAGGATGCCCTGGATGCGCTCATTCGCGCGCTCGGTCTTGGCCCGCCCGTCCTCCGCGCTCTGCGAGAGCGACTCGGCGTTCTCGCGGCGCGCCTTGGTCATGGCGTTGATGCCATCGATCGAGCGGCCGATCTCCTCGGTGGCCGACGAGCTCTCCAGGATGAGGTCCTTCTGCCGCTCCATGAGTCCGGCCAGGGAGCCGATGCCGCTCGAAATCTGCTCGACAGCCGCCGAGGACGAGGAGATGCCGTCGCGCGCCGTCTTGAAGCGCGAGTCGAGATCCTTCATGCGGCCGTCGATGCCCTCGACGTTCGACCTGACGGCCTCTATCGAGCGCAGGACGAGGTCGTTGCCCGCCTCGGTCTCCGAGGCCGTGCGCTTGAGCGAGGTTATCATGCCTCGGATGTCGCCGAGGGCCGTCTCGAGGTAGCCCGCGAGCTCGGCGACCTCGTCTTTCCCTCGGAGGGGAGGCGCGCTCGAGAGGTCCCGCTTCGCGACAGCGCTCAGCCTGATGCGCAGGATCCCCATTCTCCTGCGAAGGTTGCGCGAGAATACGAGGAGGTAGGCGAAGAGCGCCGCGGCGACGGCGGCCGCGTAGGCTGCCAGCCTCATCGTGGCCGAGCGCATCTCCCGCCGGGCGACGGTCTTCTCGAGGTAGTCCACGAGCGTCGAGAGGTTCTCGGAGACGAGTCCCTGGATGCTCTTGTAGCCGTCCGTCGCGGCCACGTAGCCCTGGAACGCCTCGGCGGACTTCTTCAGGGTCATCTCGCGGTACAGCCCCTGTATGCTCGAGAGGTCCTCGCCGTAGGCATCTCGGATTACCGTCACGGTCGATCCCACGCTCACGGCCGAGCGCTGCCTGGCGTCTGCGAGGACCGCGTACGCGGTCTTGATCTCGTCGCCCGCGCCGGCGACCGCCGAGAGGAGCAGCTTGTCGTCGAGGAATGCGGGAAGGACCTTGGCGAGCCTGTCGCCCGCGGTCACGAAGTTCGGGAAGGCGATGGCGAGGCGGTCGGTTATCAGGAGCTCCTTGAATTCCGCCTCGAGCGAGCTCATCGCGACCTGCGCCCGGAGGCCTGCGGCGCGCAGGGCCGTCAGCCGATCGAGCCGCGCGACCAGGACGCCCGTCGATGCGATGAGCACCGCGAGGGAACCGATCGAGACTATGGTCAGGATGCCGAGCTGGCTCTTGATTTTCATCGTCTCATGATAACCGCGGCGATTTTGGATGTAAATAATACTTAGCGGTGCGGATCGCTAAGGCCTGAGGTTGCGTCCATAGAGCCTGGACAGCTCCTTGAGGCTCGCGGCGACGGCGGGAGAGAAGGCGCCCTCTTCCATCCTCCAGCACCAGTTGCCGCCCAGGGTGGAAGGCTTGTTCATTCTCGCCTCGGTCCCCAGCCCGAGCAAGTCCTGGAGGGGGGCGATCGCCCAGGCGGCCGTGGATTTCATGAGCTCGCGCAGGAGCGCGGGCGGGCTGTCCGCTCCCTCGTAGCCGGCGTAGCGGACGATGTACGCGCGTTCGGCCTCGCTCGCCTGGGCGAGCCAGCCGGCCAGCGTGTCGTTGTCGTGCGTCCCCGTGTACGCGACGCAGCGCTCGACGTGGTTGTGCGGCAGGAAAGGATTGCGGGGATCGAACGCCGCGCCGCTCTCGGACTCGTCGAAGGCGAATTGCAGGATGCGCATGCCGGGAAGCCCGAGGCCGTCGCGCAGCGCCTTGACCTCGTCGGTGATGAAGCCGAGGTCCTCGGCGATGATCGGGATCTCGCTGCCGAGGGCGCGGCGGAGGGCCGCGAAGAGACGAGCGCCCGGGGCCTTGCGCCACGCGCCGCGTCGCGCGGTGGCCTCTCCGGCGGGCACGGCCCAGTAGGCCTCGAAGCCGCGGAAGTGATCGATGCGGAGCGCGTCGTAAAGACGGAGCGAGGCCCTCAGCCTGGACGCCCACCAGGCGAAGCCCTCCTCCTCGTGGGCCTTCCAGTCGTAGAGCGGATTGCCCCAGAGCTGGCCGTCCTCGCTGAAGTAGTCCGGGGGAACGCCCGCCACCTCGACGGGACGACCGCGCCCGTCGAGGCGGAAAAGCTCCCGGCGCGTCCACACGTCCGCCGAGTCCTCCGCGGCGAAGATCGGCAAGTCGCCGACGACGATGACGCCTGCCGCGTTGGCCGCTTCCTTCAGCGACCGCCATTCCTCGGCGAAGAAGAACTGGAGCGCCTCGTAGCGCGCGACCTCGTCGGCGCGCCGCTCTCGCTCGGCCGCGAGCGCCGCCTCGTCCCGAAGCGCGAGGGGCGACGGCCAGTAGTTGTTCCACAAGGCGCCGGAACGGCCCTCCGCGAGGGACTTCGCGTCGTACTCGTCCTTGATCGCGCGGAAGAGCGCGTAGTCGGGGAGCCAATCCCGCTCGGCCTCGCGGAACGCCTCGAAGTCGGCCTTGCGCCGGGCCGAGGCGCCGTGCAGGAATTCCGCGGCCGCGGCCGCGAGGAGCGAGCGCTTCCACGGAATGACGGCGCCGTAGTCGACGCGGCCCGCGGGAAAGACCGGAACCGATCGCAGCGAGGCTCGGTCGACGAGACCCTCCTCGGCCAGCCGGTCCGGGCTGATGAGAAGCTCGTTCCCGGCGAAGGACGAGAAAGACGCGTACGGAGAATCGCCGTATCCCGTGGGGCCGAGGGGGAGCACTTGCCAGATGCTCTGGCCCGCCCGGACGAGCATATCGATAAAATTCCGCGCCGCAGGCCCGAGGTCGCCTATCCCGTACGGTCCGGGCAGCGAGGTCGGATGGAGGAGGATGCCCGACGAGCGGCGCATATGCATGAATACGATTATACTCGGATAAACCGGTTTAGCAAGGACAATTCTTGTCCCTCTCAGGTAGCGGGGAACCGTGTTTACTCGTATCTGTATAAAGAATTAGCATGCTCTGTTTAAAATGGATTATTCCTTGCTCCGGCCCGTCGCAGGAGCTACACTAACAAAGTAGCCAAAAGGCCGCGAGTCTCTATTTTCGAGCTGCGGAATCTCGTGACCCTTCGTCCGGTAATCGTTGAATCAATTAAGGAGGACGCATGATGAAAAGGTTGCTCTCGCTTGAATTGATCGTCGGGCTTATCTTTTCTGCCGTCGGTTTCGTTAGCGCCGCACCGGCCGCGAAGGCCGCGCCCCTGGCGCCGCTCGCGAAGCCCGTCACAATTACCATCCTCCATACGAACGACATGCACGCGCGCGCTGTCGAAAGCAAGACCGAGCTCGGCTACTCGCGGATCGCGACCCTCGTCGCGCAGGCCAGGGCCGAGAACCCCTACACCCTCGTCATCGACGCGGGCGACGCGTTCCATGGCCTGCCCTTCGCCAATCTCGAGCGGGGAGCGAGCATAGTCAAGCTGATGAACGCCGTCGGCTACGATTATATGACGCCGGGCAACCACGACTTCAACTACGGCAAGGACCGGCTCCTCCAGCTCGATCTCCAGTCCACGTTCAAGATCCTCGCGGCGAACATCTACATGGGCGCCGATCGACTTTTCGCCGCCTACGACATAAAGGACTTCGGCGGCCTCAGGGTGGCGGTCTTCGGCCTCGCTACTCCCGAGACGACCTACAAGTCCGATCCGAAGAACAGCGCGGGCCTCACCTTCACCGATCCGATCGCGGAAGCGAAGAAGGTCGTCGCCGAGCTCGCGGGCAAGGCCGACCTGATCGTCTGCGTATCGCATCTCGGCATCGACGCATCCAGCAAGGTAACGAGCGACATGGTGGCCGAGGCCGTTCCCGGCATCGACGTCGTCATCGACGGCCATAGCCACTCGAGCCTCTCGGCCGAGGTCCTCGCCAACGATTCGAAGGCCCTTATCGCGAGCGCGGATTCCTACGGCACCGGCCTCGGCGTCGTCCAGATCAACGTCGGCAAGGACCGGAAGACTATCGATCGCACGGCTCGGACTATCACGCTGGCGACCAATCCCTCGGTCGCCTCGGATCCCGCCGTCAAGGCGATGGCCGACGAGATCGCGAAGACCCAGGACGCGCTGAACGCCGCCAAGATCGGCTCGACCGCCGTCGCCCTCGAGGGCAAGCGGGAGATCGTCCGGACCTCCGAGACCAACCTCGGCAAGCTCATCGCCAACGGCATGCGCGCCGCGACCGGCGCCGACATCGCCTTCATCAACGGAGGCGGCATTCGCGATTCCATCCCCGCGGGCGACATCACGAAGAAGCAGCTCGTCACGGTCCAGCCCTTCGGAAACCTCGTCTGGACCACGACCGTAAAGGGCGCCGAGCTCGACGCGATAGTGGAGCACGGCGTCGGCAAGCTTCCGGCGCAGGACGGCCGTTTCCCGCACTGGGCGAACCTGACCTATACGCTCGACGCGACGAAGGCCGCAGGCGACCGGGTCTCGGGCATCAAGATCGGCGGCGTTGCAGTCGATCCGAACAAGGACTACACGTTGGCCCTGCTCAACTTCGAGTTCAACGGCGGCGACGAGTACACGATGTTCAAGGGAAAGACCTACAAGGAATTCGCGAGCGATATGGAGATCACCATGGCCTACATTCAGAAACTAGGCACGGTGACCGCCGACAACATCGAGATGAAGTAAGCGACGTTCGCCGTCTCGAGTATTCCGGGGCCGCCTTCGGGCGGCCTCGTTTTTCATCGACGACCGGGCCCGACGCAAGGATCCGAAACTCGAGGAGATGATGCATGAGAGAGTATGCGAACGATGTGGAAAGCCGGCTCGTCGACCTCGAGACGAAGCACAGCTACCAAGAGGCCGCCATCCTCGATCTGAGCAAGGTCGCGACCGAGCAGGCATCCCGGATCGACACCCTCGAAGCCCTGGTCCGAAGCCTGCGCGAGAAGGTCAAAGAACTGGCCGGCGAGGGCCAGTCCCCACTGCCTCCGAACGAGAGACCTCCTCACTATTAACTGGAGAATTTGCGAACGTTAGAAAAAATGCAAACGTTATCATTTTCTCTAACGTTTGGAAAAAATCAAACGTTTGAAAAAAGTAAAGGCACGGATCTCTTGAGATCCGTGCTTCCTTGTTATCTCTTTATTCTATAAGCTCAAGTTCGACAAATATGCCTCGTAGCTCCTCTGCGTTTCCGTCTGCGCCTTCTTCGCCTCAGCGATCTTCTCGTCAAGTTGGTCGATCGCGGACTCCGCGTCCATGAGCCGTTTCAGGTATTGCTGGCCCTGGCTCGAGTCGCGTCCGACCGAGTCGATATTGTCGCGATAGCGCGACTGGTCCGCCGTCAGCTCCTGGCGCTTGGCCTGTAGATCGGACAAGGTCCGCTTGGCGTCCTCGGACTTCTTGCGAAGATCGATGGCCTTCTTGAGCGCGTCTCGGACGGCCTGGGGAATATCCTTCGACGAGCTGTAGGACAGGAACGCGTCCTGCGAGAGCGAGGAAAGGACGACGCTGTCCCTCCGCGGCAGGCGCTCCTTCACGACGAGCTTCGCGTCTCCGGCCGCCGGCAGCGCGAGGCTCAGGCGATAGACCGAGTCGGTCTTCTCGTCGAAGGTCTGCGGTTCGTAGAGCTCTGCCCCCGGCGTTATCGGGTGCTCGACGACGAGCTTCTTGGCGGAGGGAGTCGAGTTCTTGAACGAGTAGGTCCTGGCGAGGGTGACTCTGCGCGAGAAGGTCATGACGCCCTTCGAGACGGTCACCGCGGTCGTCTCCTCGGAGCTTGAGACGGACGCGTCGGCCGCGACGCCGAGGTCCTCGCCGAAGACGATGAGCCGCTTGTCTTTCTCCGGGAGGAAGTCGAGCAGGGCGTCGCCCGCGTATACGCCGCCGTCGAAGACGGTTATCGGTCCCGCCGGGAGCTTCATGCCCATGGAGTTCTCGAGCCGCGCTCCCAGCATGGGCCGCCTCGAGTCCTGGCTCGGATTGTACACGGATACCTTCTCCGCCGCGATCTCGCCCGCGACGAGGGGAAGCATCGCGCTTCGCCTGCGTTCGAGGCTCACTGGCCTCTTGACCGTGAATTCGAACTGATCGCCTGCGCTCCGGGCCTGGGTAGTGTCGAGGGCAGCCTGGCCGAGAGGTAGGGCGCCCGACGCCGCATCGGCGGCCCTTGCCTTCGATTCGCGGTACGCCGGGGCCGAGGATGGAGCCGGGGCCGCGAAGGACTTCGCCATCTTCGGGGCTTCCAGTTCCTCCGCGAGGGCGAGCTCGTCAACGTCGGCCTCGAAGCCCGACTCGAAGCTTCGCGCCCGCGCCGTCCCCGCGATGGCCAACGGGAGGGTAGGCCGATCGAGATAGAGCGGCGAGTAGAGGTCCTGGATGAATGACACGGGCTTGCCGGACACGAGCGAGAGCGAGACGTCCTTCCAGTCCTGGTCGGTGGGATTGTCCACCACGGCCCATCCCTGCAGGAGCGGCTTGGCGGCCGAGAGGTCGAGGCGGTACGAGGCCTTCCATATCGGAGCCTCGACCACGTATCCGATCGCGGCCTGGCGGGTGCCCGTCGCGGGGAGCCTGAGCTCCAGCGTGCGGGTCCGTTGCCCCTGCGCGTCGAGGATCAGGGCGAGCGCGCGGTCGAAATCCTCGGACATGCGCTTGTCCGTAAAACGGAGAGCGACGATTTCGTTCAGGGAGATCGAGCGCAGGCCCGAGGAGGTCTGGAGCGCGAGGTACGGCAAGGTTATTCCCGGCTCCTTGGCGGGGCGGTGCTCCACGGAAACGATGCGGCCGGTCACGGTCTCGGGCGTGTCGACCGAGACCTCCGCGCCGCGGAGCCGGGCGAGCATGTCGGCGATGCTGGGCGATCCCGACAAGTCTATCCGCAGGCCGGACAGCGCCCGGTCGAGGCTTTCCTGCGAGGGATAGCTCGCCGACGGCGACCCGGCCTCGGTCCCCGATCCGTCGCTCACGATGAGCGACTTCAGCGCGTCATTCATCTCTTCGGAGCGGAAGGGAAGCCTGACTATCGAGTCGCCCGTGAGTCTGCCGCGATGCTCGAAGTAGCCGACGCCCGAGGAGAAGAGCACGACCCTCGTGACGGGCAGGTCCGCGCTTTTTGGCGCTCCCTGGGCCCAGGCAGCGCTCGAAAGGGTCGCGATCACCAGGAACGCGAATCGGATCGCGCCTCCGGACGGGACGCGCGTATTGGTCGGCATCGGTTGCCTCCTTATGAGTATACGTCGAGTATAGCGCGGCGGGCCGGCCGCCGCCCGGCGGCCCCGGTCCTGGCGCCGCCCTCGACTCGACGTTATTATATTTATACGCGAGAGGACGAAGGAGGTAACGATGCTCGTCGGCGAAAGGATGACTCCGAATCCGTTGACCATCGGCCGTGATACTACCGTTCCCGAGGCGCTCGCGATCATGCGCGAGAAGAAGGTCCGAAGGCTTCCGGTCCTCGACGGCCACGGCAAGCTCGTCGGCATCGTGTCCGAGAAGGACCTCCTGTACGCCTCCCCGTCGCCGAGCACGACCCTCAGCGTGTGGGAGATACCTTCCATATTAGGTTCCCTCAAGGTCGAGAAGATCATGACGAAGGAGATCGCGTCGGTCGCGGAGGACACGCCCATCGAGGAGGCGGCGCGCGTCATGGCCGATCGGAGGGTCGGAGGGCTCCCCGTGCTCCGCGGCGGCGAGCTCGTGGGTATCATCACGGAAACCGACATCTTCCGCTCGCTGCTCCACCTTCTGGGAGGGCGTCGCTCCGGCGTGCGCGTGACAGCCTCCTTCTCGGGCGCCAAGGGCACCGTCGCCAAGATCGCGGGCGCGATCACCGCGATCGGCGGGGACATCGTCGGCCTCGGCATGAACGACGGCGCCGGCCCTTCGGGAGCCGAGTGGGAGATGACGCTCAAGATCGTAGATGTCAAGAAGGACGCCGTCGTGCAGGCCCTGAAGCCGGTCGTCGACGAGATCCTGGACGTACGGGAGTGCTGATCGCCCGCTAGTCGTCCCGGGCGGAAGGTCGGAAAAGTCCAAGAACTCATCTGAACATTCGTAGCGACCTGCGCGATACTGGTACGCAGGAAGGTACGGATGGCCGATACGTCTGTCTCGCAAAGCCTCGACAGGGCGACTCGATCGAAGGGCAACCGGCTCTGGGGCGAGATCGTCAGGCATCGGGCCTTCTACGCGATGCTTTTCATCCCGCTCGTCTACTTCATGATCTTCAAGTACGGGCCGCTGGTCAACGCGCAGATCGCCTTCAAGGATTTCATGGCCCTCGACGGGGTATGGAAGAGTCCCTGGGTCGGCTTTAAGAACTTCATCACGTTCTTCTCTTCGATATATTTCTGGGAGCTCATCCGCAATACGATGTTCCTCTCCCTCGGCAAGCTCGCCCTGGGCCTGCCCATGGCCGTGATCCTCGCCCTGGCGATCAACGAGTCGTCGATGCGCCGATTCAAGCGCTTCGTGCAGACCGTTACCTACCTGCCCCACTTCCTCTCCTGGGTCGTCATGTACGGCGTGCTCCTGCTGCTCCTCTCGCCCGACGAGGGGCTCTTGAACGAGATCATCAAGGCGCTCGGCGGGAAGGAGATCGCCTTCCTCCAGGACCCGAAGTGGTATCCGACCGTCGTCATACTCTCGGACGTCTGGAAGGAGATGGGCTGGAGCGCGATCATCTACCTCGCGGCCATCACGGGCATCGACCCGGGGCTCTACGAGGCCGCCGAGGTCGAGGGCGCCTCGCGCCTGAAGCGCATCCGCTACATCACGCTCCCCGGCATCGTCGACGTCATCGTCACGATCGCGCTTCTCAGGCTGGGGACGATCCTCGACGCGGGTTTCCACCAGATATTCATGACCTATTCGGTGCCGGTCTACTCGGTCGGCGACATCATCGACACCTGGGTCTATCGGCAGGGAGTGCTCGACTTCCAGTTCAGCCTCGCGACCGCCGTCGGGCTCTTCAAGGGCGTCCTGGGGCTCAGTCTCGTATGGGCCTTCAACAGGCTGTCGCGCCGCTACCTCGACGCGAGTCTATTCTGAGGGCGGGGAAGAGAGATGAGAAAGATCAAGTCGCGCGAGGAGCTCACGTTCCAGATCGTAACGAACGTCTTCCTCGGCCTGCTCCTCGTCATCGTCATCCTGCCTCTGTGGCGGGTGTTCATGCTCTCGGTCACGCCCTTCAAGTACAGCGACGACAGCTTCGGCCTCTTAGTGAGCCCGGCGAAGTGGACGATCGAGGCGTATTCGCAGTTCCTGAGCCATCCCTCGTTCCTCCTCGCGTTCCGCAACAGCCTCATTATCATGTTCGGCGGGCTGGCCATTAACCTTTTCATGACCGTCCCTATGGCCTACTCGCTGTCCATCCGGACGCTTCCCGGCCGCAAGGGGCTCAACGTACTCGTGATGATCCCCTTCCTCTTCAATCCCGGACTCATCCCCGCGTACCTCGTGGTCACGTCCCTTCACCTTCAGAACACGTTCTGGGCCGTGATGATCCCGGGCGCGATCGGCATCTACAATATGTTCATCATGAGGAATTTCTTCGCCGAGATACCGATCGACCTGAAGGAAGCAGCGCGCATCGACGGCGCGAGCGAGCTCTTCGTCCTCTTCAGGATCGTCCTGCCGCTGTCGCTGCCCATCATGCTCACGATCGGCCTGTTCTACGCGGTCGGCCACTGGAACGAGTTCTTCACGCCCATCCTCTACCTAAACTCGAACAAGCTGCAGCCGCTGCCGGTCCTCTTGCGCAATATCCTCATGGGGCTGAACACGAACGAGTTCGTCGAGTACGACGCGTTCAGTCAGGTGTCGGTGCAGTCGCTGAAGGCCGCGAGCATCTTCATCACCATGCTGCCCATGATGATGGCCTATCCGTGGATCCAGAAGTACTTCGTAAAAGGCTCCCTCGCGGGAGGCATAAAAGGCTAGGTCTTTCGGCGCCGCGGGCTTCGCCCGACGGCCTATCGGATAGCTCTCGAGGAGGTAATGTTATGAATAGAGCCGTTCTCAGGACGCTCGTCGCGTCAGTACTGCTTCTCGCCCTCGCCTTCGTCGGCGGGGCGCAGGCGCAGAAGCTCGTGGACATCGATCTGTGGCTCCTGCAGGCCGTCACCGAGGCGGGGCCGCCGCCCGACGACTGGGTCGGCTATCAGATCATCAGGGACAAGCTCGGGATCAATCTCAAGCTGACCCTGCAGCCTTCGAGCTTCTCGGACCAGGACACGAAGATCTCCGTGGCGGCCGCGTCCAACACCCTGCCCGACCTCTTCGGCGTCAATCGCGACATGCTCGTGAAGATCGCGAAGCAGGGCCTGGTCGCCCAGGTCGACTCCCTCCTTCCGCTCATGCCGGAGAGGACGAAGACCCACTACTCGGACCCGCTGCGCAACAAGCTCGTGCAGATCAACAAGAAGATGTACGGCCTGCCCGACCCCGGCGCCATGGACCGCGTCGAGGGCCTCGTGATCCGCAAGGACTGGCTCGACAAGCTCGGGCTCAAGGTCCCGACGACCCTCGACGAGCTCTTGGTCGTCGCCCGCGCCTTCACCGAGAAGGATCCCGACGGCAACGGCAAGGCGGATACCTACGGCTTCGGCGCGTTCTACGAGTCCTCGAGCCTGGCGACCATCGGCTTCGGCCGCCGCTTCGACTACATCATGGGGGCTTTCGGCGTCGCCGGCACCTGGAACTTCGAGAGCGCCAAGAAATTCCAGTTCAACTTCCGCGATCCCAACTTCCGCAAGGCCGTCGAGTTCATCAAGAAGATCAACGACGAGAAACTGATCGACCAGACCTGGTCCGCTCCGAACAAGGATGAGTTCCGCGCCCGCTGGAAGCAGGGCAAGTTCGGCATCTGGTGGGAGCAGTTCGCCGCCCTCTCGACGAAGGCTAACTACAAGGACTTCGACGCCAACTTCCCCGACGGCGAGATCATCCCGATCCTCCCGCCCAAGGGTCCGCAGGGCAAGAGCTCGAACGGCCTCGATCAGGCGAATGCGCGCATCTACGCCGTCTCCGCGAAGGCCATGAAGGACGGCAAGGGCCCCTATATCGCCAAGCTCCTCGAGTGGATGGCGACCGACGGCTACTACCTCCTCGGCTTCGGAGTCGAGGGCGTCAACTTCAACAAGGACGCGAAGGGCTACATCACCATGGAGGGGATCGATCCCGCCAACGCGTACTCCCAGAAGGCCATGCAGCCCCTGACCCAGCTGCGCAACATGGTCTACGTGAACAACGACATCGAGCTCGCCGTGCGCTACCCCACGTATAAATCGGCGAACGGCAAGACGATGGATCCTCTCGCGATCTGGAAATTCTTCGTGAACAGCCCCTATACCCAAGCCCTAGGGTCCCAGATCATCGATCCCCCCTCGAACGTCAACGACTTCACGCGGTTCTACAACGAGAACCTCGTCAAGTTCGCGCTCGGCCAGCAGCCCTTGAACGACAAGACCTGGAACGAGTTCGTGAAGGGCATGGACAAGCTCGGCGCCAAGGAGATCGAGAAGACCGCCAAGGCCAAGCTCATCGACGCGGGGCTGCTGGACTAAGGTAAAGATGGAGATGGAGATGGAGCGGGCGCGCGGGGCGGCGGTCCCCGGAAGGGAGGCCGGACTCGGCCTCGCGCGCTCCGCGATGGCACGCCTTCAGCCGGCCGAAGTCCGTTGGCACTACGAGCACGGACTCTTCCTCATGGCCGCGCGAGAGGCCGGCGAGGCGTGGGGGGACGCGGAGCTCGTCCGCTCGTCCGAGCGGCGGACCGCGTCCCTCGTCCGCGAGAACGGCTCGATCGTCGGCTATAATCGGGCCGAGTACAACCTCGATCAGATCAATTCCGGCAAGAACCTGTTCCCGCTCCTCGAGGCAACGCGCGATGAGCGATACAGTATCGCGATCGACCTGCTGGCCGGGCAGCTCGCGGCCCAGCCGCGCACGAAGGCCGGCGGGTATTGGCACAAGCTGATCTATCCCGAGCAGGTGTGGCTCGACGGGCTGTACATGGCCCAGCCCTTCCGCGCGCGCCTCGCCTCGCGGTCGGGCGACGCGTCCGTCTTCGAGGACGTCGCGTCCCAGCTCGAGCTCATCGCCGATAGATCGCGCGATCCCGCGACGGGGCTTTTGCGGCACGCGTGGGACGAGGGTCGGACGCAGCTCTGGGCCGATCCGGAGACGGGTCGGTCGCCCAACTCATGGGGCAGGGCGATGGGCTGGTACGCCATGGCCCTCGTCGACGTCCTCGACTGGATACGGGAGGACGACGCGATCGTGGCCCGGATCGGGGTCATCCTGAGGGACCTGGCCTCCGCGCTCGCTCGCTACCAGGATGACGAGACGGGCCTGTGGTACCAGGTCGTGGACCAGGGAGGCCGAGAGGGCAACTATCTCGAGGCCTCGGTCTCATCCATGCTCGCGTACGCCTTCGCCAAGGGGGCGCGACTCGGCGTCCTCGGCGAGGATCCGTGGCGGGCTGTCGCGGACCGCGCCTGCGAGGGCGCCGTCGCGCGATTCCTCCGCGCGGAGGCGGACGGGCTCCACCTCGACGGGACCTGCGCGGTCGCGGGCCTCGGCGGCTCGCCCTACCGCGACGGAAGCTACGACTATTATATCCGCGAGCCGGTACGCGCCGACGACTTCAAGGGCGTCGGTCCCTTCGTGCTCGCGCAGGTCGAGTACGAGTGCGGTCGCGGCGACTCGTCCCGCGACCTGGCGCGCCCCCGCAGGGAGCCGCGCGCGTGAACGACGCGCGCTTCCGTACCGCGAAGGATTTCGGCGCATTGGGCGATGGCGAGGCCTTCGACGGCCCGGCCATCCAGGCGGCGATCGACGCGGTCTCGGCGGGCGGCGGCGGCGAGGTCGTCCTTCCGCCGGGCGGCTACGTCTCCGGCTCGCTCTTCCTGCGCGACGGGGTCGTCCTCAGGCTCGATGAGGGCGCGGCCCTGCTCGGAAGCCGCGATCCCCGCGACTATCCCGTCGTCGAGGGCAGGTGGGAGGGCGTGACCAGGGAGGTTCACGCGGGCCTCGTCCACGCGCGAGGCGCGCGCGGCATCGGGGTGGTCGGCGGAGGCATCGTCGACGGCCGCGGCCAGGAGTGGTGGCGCCTCTTCCGCTCCGGCGCCCTCGACAGGCCGCGGCCCAGGCTCGTGTCCGTCGAGGACTGCGAGGACGTCGTCCTCGAGGGCTTTCGGGCGAAGGACTCGCCGAGCTGGACGATCAATCCGGTCCGCTCGCGCAACGTGACCATTGCCGGCCTGTCCATAATCAACCCGCCCGACTCGCCGAACACGGACGGCATCGATCCCGACTCCTGCTCGAGGCTCAATATATCCGACTGCTACATCAGCGTCGGTGACGACTGCATCGCGATCAAGGCCGGCTCCGAGCTCGAGTCGCCCGGGATGCGCGCGCCTTGCGAGGGGGTGATGGTGTCGGGCTGCGTCCTCGAGCGGGGCCACGGCGCCATCGTGCTCGGCAGCGAGATGTCGGGGGGCATACGGGACGTCCTCGTCAAGGACTGCGTCTTCCGCGGCACCGACCGGGGAATCCGCATGAAGTCCAGGCGAGGCCGAGGGGGAGCGGTCGAGCGTTTTCGCGCGAAGGGCATCGAGATGCGGGACGTGCCTTGTCCCTTCACGATCAACATGCGCTACCACTGCGGCGGCGCGCGGGGAGATCCCGAGGTCGCGGACTTCGGCCCGCGGCCCTTCGGCGCCGGGACGCCGGCCTTCCGCGAGATAGCCTTCGAGTCGATCCGCGCCTTCGGCGCGACGGTCGCGGCCGCATGGTTGGACGGGCTCGCCGAGTCCCCGATCGAGGGCGCCTCCTTCAAGAATGTGTCGATCGATCTTGGCGGCGATTCCGCGCCCGTCCCGGCGGAGATGTCGGATTGGGCGCCGCCTCTGTCGCGAGCCGGCTTCTGCGCCTTCGACGTCCAGGGCCTCCGGCTCGAGAACCTGTACATCGGCGGACAGGAAGGCCCGGCCTACGTACTGGGCGGCTGCGAGGGAGTGCGGCACTTGGGGTGCGACCCCGAGCCGGCCGCTTCCTCGAGCGAGGGGGGACGCTTGTCCCTCCTTTCGGCGCGCAGGTAATATCAGGCCATGCCAGCGATCGGAGTACGCGCCCACGACCTCGGTTCCATGGGAGCCGAGTCCCTCGGCCGCGCTGCGGCGGCCCAGGGCTTCGCCATCCTGCAGCTCGCCCCCGCCAAGGTCCTCCCGGACTGCCCGCCGCTTCCCGAGCCGATGGATGCCGAGTGGGCCGCGGGCGTGCGGCGGTCCCTCGGCCTGTCGGGCGTGCGCGTCGCGGTCCTCGGCTGCTACGTCGACGTCTGCGGCCCCGATGACGAGAGGCGCGAGCTCGCCGTGAGAAGACTGTCGCATAACCTGTCCCTCGCCGCCGCCTTCGGCTCGCCCGTCGTGGCGACGGAGACGCCCCTCTCGGGCGGCGACGCGCGCGAGTGCCTGGGCCGGCTCCGCGAGGAGCTCGGCCGCCTCCTACCGGAGGCCGAGGCGGCCCGCGTCGCGCTCTGCGTCGAGCCGGTGATGGGCCACGCCGTTTCTACGCCGAGAGCGATGCGCGACCTTGCCGACGAGCTCGCGTCGCCGGCCCTCGGCGTTATCCTCGATCCGGTCAATCTCGTCGATCCTGGATCCCGAGCCGATCCCTGCGGACCCGCCCTCGAGGCGGTCGAGATCCTCGGCGGGCTCATCAAGGCCGTGCACGTGAAGGACTTCGTCGTGGAGGGCGGCGAGAAGCGAGTCGCGCGGATAGGCTCGGGCTACATGGATTGGAGTCGCGTCGTTCCGCTGATCGCGGCGGCGGCGCCCGGCGCTCCCTTTATCATCGAGGACCAGGACTCGGAGGGCAGGGCCGCAGGGCTTAAGCTGTTGTCGTCGTAGCCTCGGGCGCATCGCCCCCGCGGCGAAAGCGATTGCCCGACAGGCTCGATGTAGGTATTATTCAATCGCTTCACGTGTAATAGGAAAGAGGTCCGCGCAGGTCGCCTGGCGGGTCGTTAGTAGCTCCGCGCGAATCTTCGGCGGAGGATGTGCCGCGCCTCGGCGAATGCGATGCGCGACGGAAGGGAACCTATGCAAGAAGCGAAGAGCTGCGCGCTGATAACCGGCGCGAGCCTCGGGCTCGGAAGGGCATTTGCCCGAGAGTGCGCCTCTCGCGGGATGAACCTTCTCCTGGTCGCGCTTCCGGACTCGGGCCTCCCCGAGCTCGGCGAGTCGATCGGGCGCGAGACGGGCGTCCGCGTCGACTGGCTCGAGGCCGACCTGACGGAAGCGGCGACGCTCGAGGCCCTTATCGCCCTGATCCGCTCGATGCGGCTCGACGTCGAGCTCCTCGTCAACAACGCGGGCATCGGAGGCGTCGGCCTCTTCATGGATCTTCCCGTAGAGCATCACGAGGATACCATCCGCCTGAACGTCCTCGCGCTCACGAGCCTCACGAGGCGAATCGCGTCCGAATTCAGTGAACGAAAGAAGCTCCGCGTCCTGAACGTGGCCAGCCTCGGGGCCTTCTTCCCGATGCCTACGCTATCGGTCTACTCCGCTACGAAGAGCTTCGTGCTCGACTTCAGCCTGGCGCTTCGCGCGGAGCTGGCCGGCTCGGTCGGCGTGAGCGTCCTCTGCCCGAACGCCATCGTCACCAACGAGGCCGTCGACGACTACGTGAGCGGGCTCGGCCTGGTCTCGCGCCTCGCATGCATGACTCCCGCGCGCGTTGCGCGCGCCGCCCTCGACGGCGTCGCCCGCGGCAAGGCGATCATCATACCCGGCCGCTTCAACCGCGTCCTGGCCGCCCTCTCGCGCTTCGTCCCCCGCGCTCTCGCCATGAGGGCTATACGACGCTACTGGGGCGGCTTCGAAACGACCGGGGAATCCGCCGACGTCGGCCCGGCGGGCGCCGAGGCGGGGAGCGCGAAGGCATGAACGGCGAGACGAAGCGTCGCGTAGCGATCCTGTACTTCTCCGGGACGGGAGGGACCGAGCTCGTCGCAGAGCTCCTCGGGGAGCTTCTGTCCGAGCGGCTCGAGTGCCGCGTCGCCGGGATCGACGATCCCCGCTCGCGCGAGTACGCTGCGGCCGCGGAGGCCCTCGTGCTCTGCTATCCGACGTACTACCTCAAGCCGGCGCCGTCCATGCGGGAGTTCGCCGAGACCCTCGGCCCCTTCGATCCTCCCCGCAAGGCTTACGTCGTGACGACCTGCGAGCTGTACACGGAGAACTCGATCCGGCGGCTCGCACTCGTCCTGCGGAAGCGCGGAATGATCGTCGCGGGCTCCAAGGCGGTGCACGCGCCGGGCAGCGACGTGACTCTCGTGTTCCCGAGCGCGCTCATTCCCTGGTGGTATCGGTTCGAGAGAGGGATCAGCGACAAGTTGTGCGCCATAGCTCGCGAAGTCGCGGCCGTCGCCATTGCCGCCGATGTTCGCGAGGCGATCCCGCGCGCGAAGTGGTACACGCCCTTCACGTGGCTGCTGCAGATTCTCTTCTTCGATAGGTTCGACATCTTCCGCGGCCGGCTGCGCGTACTCGAGGACCGATGCGCCTCGTGCGGCGCCTGCGTCGAGCTGTGCGGTCGCGGGGCCTGGACCATGGGCGCGAGCGGCCCCGTCCACGATCCGGAGCGCTGCGAGCTCTGCGGCCGATGCCTGCACCGCTGCCCGAACCGCGCGATCGTCCTCCTCAAGGCGCTCCGGAACAATCGGCGACTCGATCCGCGTCTCTACGCGGCGCTCGGCGACGAAGCGAAGGCGGCCCTCGGAATCGACGCGAAGGCGACGCGATGACGAGCGTCTCGGTCGGCCTCTTCAACGACAGCTTCACGCCGATCGTCGATGGCGTGACTTTGACCGTGCGGAATTACGCGTATTGGCTCAACAAGACCCTCGGCCCCGCCTGCGTGGTGGCGCCCTCCGCTCCCTCCCATCGCGAGGTCGAAGGCTTTCCCGTCCTGCGCTTCTTCTCGATCCCGACCTTCGTGCATCCTCCGTATCGAATAGGGCTGCCACGCCTCGACGTCAAGCTGCGCGGTCTCTTGAATCGACGGGACTTCTCCATCGTCCACGCCCACTCGCCCTTCGGCGCCGGGCGCGTCGCGCTGAGGATCGCCCGCTCCTCGGGCGTTCCGATCGTGGCGACCTTCCACTCCAAGTTCCGCGACAATCTCCGCCTGGCGATTCCCTTCGACCGACTCGTCGAATACCAGATGAGGCGCATCGTCGAGTTCTACAGCTCCGTAGACCAGGTGTGGGTCCCTCAGGAGTCGGTCGCCCAGACCCTTCGCGAGTACGGCTACCGAGGGCGCTTCGAGATCGTCGAGAACGGCATCGACTACGTTCCCCCGCAGGACCTCGCGCCGCTCCGGGAGCGGGGCGGACGGCTCCTCGGGGCGGCCGCCGGGGAGCTCGTGGGTCTCTTCGTCGGCCAGCACATACTCGAGAAGAACCTCGAGTTCCTCGCGCGATCGCTTCCCGCGATCATGGCCGCGGCGCCTGAGTTCCGCATGGCCTTCGTCGGCGACGGATACGCGCGCTCCCGCCTCGAGGCCCTCGTCGCGAGGCTCGGAGTCGGGGGCCGCGCGCGGTTCTACGGGCACGTCGACGATCGGGAGTCTCTTGCCGCGATCTACGCGAGGGGCGACCTCTTCCTCCTGCCGTCGCGCTGGGACAACGCCCCGCTCGTCATACGCGAGGCCGCGGCCTTCGATACGCCCTCCGTCCTCCTGCGAGGCTCCACGGCCGCCGAGGTGATACGGGACGGAGTAAATGGCTTCCTGGCCGACGAAGACGAGGGATCCTTCGCTGCGAGGGTCGCCCAGATCCTGAAGGACCGCCGCGCGCTCGAGCGCGCCGGCCTCGAGGCCCGCCGCACGCTATGCCGGACGTGGGAGAGCGTCGTGCGCGAGGTGCGGGAACGGTACCTCGATATGCTTCCGCGCCGATCGGCGTAGGCGGAGAGGCGGCGATGCGGAAGGACTTCGAGTACTACCTCGAGAACAACCGATTGAGGGCGCTCGTCCGGGAGCTCATGGAAGTGAGGCCCCTTCGGAGGGCGACCGACGTCGACGGCATAGGGCACGCATTGCAGATCGCGTGCGGGGTCGGCAGCTCGTCGACGCAGATCATGAAATACTTCCGCCCCCGGAGGCTGACCGCCATAGAGCGGGAGGATGAGCTGGTCGCCGTCGCCCGCGCGACGCACGATCCCGCGACCTACGGGTTCTTCGCCGGGGACGTCTTCTCCATGGGCTTCTGTGACGGGGCCTTCGACGCCGTCTTCAACCTTGCCGACCTGCACAACTACGCGGACTGGCGGACGGGACTCCTGGAGATCAGGCGCGTGCTCAAGCCGAACGGCCTGCTCATCATGGAGGATATGTCGCGAGAATCCTTCCGCTATGCCGCCGGGAAGGCCTTTAGGCGCCTGACGTCGCATCCCTACGACGAGATGCTGACTATGGAGGAATTCCGGATCTTCGCCGTCGCCAGCGGATTCGAGATCCTCCGCTTCGAGGAAGTGAACACCCTCGGCCTCCTGAAATACTTCATCATGGTCGCGAGGAAGGCGTAGCGCCGTCGCGGAAGGCCTGCGGCGTCGATCCCGTCACTTTCTTGAACACCCTCGAGAAATACGCCGCGTCCGGGAAGCCGACCTTGGCGCCGACGAGAGCCACGCTGTCCGCGTCGGACATCAGGAGCTCCTTGGCCCTCTGGATGCGGAGCCTCGTCAGGTATTCCCAGGGCGAGAGGCCCAGCTCGCGGCGGAATATCCGCGAGAGGTAGTCCTCGCTCGTGTTGACGGACTGCGCTACTTGCCACCGCGTCAGCGGACTCGAGTAGCGGGAGTTCAGGAAGGCCACGGCCTTCTTTACGATCGCGCTCGTGTTCGCCGGGAGGAGCGACTCGCCCGAGGCCGCGAGCGCCGCCTCCCGCGCGGCCTCCTCCTCGTTGAGGATCCCCTTGTTCCGCAGCACGACCCTGCCCTGTCCCTCGATCGCGCGCACATCGTCGAGCGTGATCGTCTTGCTCGTTATCAGGATGGCGGGGATCGAGTACAGGCCCTCGTCGGCTCTCATCCGCCTGATCACCTCGATGCCGGACAGCCCGGGCATGGAGAGGTCGAGCGCGACGAGGCGCGGCCTGCGCTCGCGCGCGGCGGCCAGCGCCTCCTCGCCGTCCCGGGTCGTCACGATCTCGGCCCCGGGAAAGGCCTCGGCGAGGGTCGCGCGGAGGGACTCCAGCGCCTCGGCGTCGTCGTCGGCCGCCACGATCGGGGCGCCGGGCCCGGCGCCGCCCGCGCAGCACATGGCCGCGCCGACGATGTCCCGGGGACTGAGCCGGTCGACGAGCGCGGAGGTCCCTCCGCTCCCGCCGAACACGAGCAGGGGCAGGGATGCGAGCCTGCGGTCCTGGCGTATCCGGCGGAACAGCATCCGCTCCTCCGGACTCGAGGGCGAGGACTCCCAGGCGATCGCGGCCGGCTCGATGGCGTCGAGCGCGCCATCCTCGACCTCCTTCAAGCCGACGCGCCGCACCGCGAGCCCCAGGCTCGACGCGTGCTGGGCGATCTCGGGCGGGACCGAGTCGGAGGACGAGACGAAGAGCACGCAGTCCGGCGGCCTCGAGGCGTTCGAATCCGCGCCTTCCACCCGCGCCGATCGGCCTTCCAGGACGGGAAGCGGGAGGCTCAGCGTGAACGTGGCCCCCTGGCCCGGCCTGCTCTCGACCTCGAGCCTTCCCGAGTGGAGGGCCGCGATATGACGGGCGATGCTGAGGCCAAGGCCGACGCCCCTGCGGTCCCCTTCCTTCCTGCCCGCCGACCCGATCGAGACGAAGGGATCGAAGATGCAGGGCAAGAGATCCTCGGGGATGCCGGGCCCCGTGTCCGCGACCGATATCCTGAGCTCGGGCGGGACGATCTCGGCAGACAGGGTCACGGAGCCCGAGGTCGTGAATTTCGCGGCGTTCCCGAGGAGGTTCATGAGGATCTGCCTGAAGCGGAAATCGTCGGCCATGATGAGCGGTACGCGGCTGGGAATGTCGAGCCGCCATTCGACGGAGGGCGGGGATTGCGACTCGAAGAGGCCGAAGACCTCGCGCAGGGCGGCCTCCGGGTCGAGCGGCCGGAGGCTCACGTCGAGCTCGTCGATCTCGGCCCTCGAGAGGTCGAGGAGATCGTCGACGAGCCGCTTCTGATGCTCCGCGCTCGCGCGGATCCGCTCGATCTCCGCGTCCGCGGCGGCCTTGTCGGTCCTCGCGTCCCCGAGGAGCCGCCGGCTGCCGCGCAGGATGAGATCGACGGGGGTCCGGAGCTCGTGCGTGACGTTCGTCAAGAGGCGGCTCTTGATCTGGTCGGCTCGCACGGCCTTGGCCCGGGCGTCCTCGACTCGCTCGAACATGAGGGCGCCCCTGAGCGCGTTGCTCACCGAGTCGCGCAGCCGCTCGTACACGACGCCCGCGCCGTTCCCTATCTCGAAGAGGGCGTAGCCGATCGGGGCGTCGTGGAAGAAGAGCGGCTCGACGACGTAGCTGAGCCTCCGGTCGGGGAAGGCGCCCGGCGGCAGGAGGTCCCGGGCGGGGAAGAGGGCCGACGGCGGGCCGTCGATGTCGCGGCCGTCCTTGAATCCCGCGACGAGCGAGGCTCGCCCCTCGGGGCCGTAGTCCTCGTAGCGACACACGAAGGCGCTGCCGATCCCCAGGCGGGGCAGGCTCTCCCGCAGGATCCCGGAGAGGGCGCGCGGCTCGAAGGAGCCGAGGAGCTCGTGATCGAGCGCGCGCAACGCGTCGTCGCGGCGCTCGAGCTCCCACGCGCGGTACGCCTGCGACCGCTCGGCGGCCTCGGCGACGAGGATCCTCGCCTGGCCCGCCAGCTCCTCCAGCCGATCGCGGTAGGCCGGCCCCGTCCGTCCGAGCGTCGCGCGCCTGAGCGCCGATACGGCCCCCTGCCAGTTGCCGATCTCCATGCCCGCGCGCGTCGCCCTGTCGAGTATCCGCCCGAGGACGTCGAGGAAGCGGGCCTCCTCCGCCCTTCCGCCCGCCTCCGCGACGGCCGCGTCCCAGGCCTCCGCGAGCGGCCGGACCCAGTCCCGCTCGAGGCGCTCCGATACGCCGGCCGCCGCGGCGACGACGGCAGCCTCGGGGTCGCCGCGGTCGGGCGCGGCTTCTGCGGCAGCGAGCGTCGACGGCAGACAACCGCAGGAACGCCGCGCCATGAGGCGGGTCCTCAGCTTCCGGACCTCGGGCTCCGGCGCGCGCGATCCCGCGGATCGATTTCTTATCAGGTCGAGCAGGACCGAGAAGCCGAGGGCGCCGAGCTCGGCGAAGGGACAGTCGACGGTCGTGAGCGGAGGGGTGGTCAGCCGGCTCTCGATCGAGTTGTTCATGCCGAGGGCCGCCACGTCCTCGGGGATGCGGTATCCCCTGGACTGCAGCTCGCGGACGGCCCACAGGGCCATGAGGTCGCTCGCCGCGACCAGGGCGTCGAAGTCCGCGCCGGGCGCAAGCCTCCGCTCGTCGAGGAGCTCGCGCGCGGCGAGCGCGCCCGAGTCCCAGGGGTAGGGCGAGGACACGAGGCGCGGATCGACGGCCAGGGACAGGTCCCTGAGCGTATCGAGATAGGCGCGGTAGCGCTCCTGGGCTCCCGGGTGCAGCTCGGGGCCCCTGATGAACGCGATGCGGCGATAGCCGTGGACTACGGCGGCGTGCGCCACGGCGTCGCGCATGCCGCCGTAGAAGTCGAAGGTGACGATCGGGACGCCCTCGACTCCGGTCGAGAGGCTGACGAGGGGGATGTCCCGATAGCGGTCGATGAAGCGGTCGACGGCCTGGGCCGTGTCCGCGCCCGAGAGCGTCGAGGCCCAGATGAGCGCGCCGTCGAGGGGCGCGCCCGCGGCGAGGTCGTATATCGCGTTGCGCGACGCCTCGTAGCCGTCGCGGAGGCCGATGCGGCCTCCGGGGAAGCAGAAGAGGTCGACGTCCGCGCGCTCCGCGGCCTGCGCGACTCCCGGCCACGCCGCCACGCTGGCGCCGGTGTGCAGGCTGGCGAGCACCAGCCCGACGCTCTTCCTGCCGCTCGGCCTCCCGGACGACCTCGTACGCGCCTCCCGCGGCCCATTGTATACCATCGCGACGCCGCGCGCCCGCGTCCTTGACGCGAGGGGTCGCGGGCGCCCAAAATGGACCGGAGGTACGATTTGGCGAAGAAGCGCAGCGCGGCGGCGGCCCGCGTCCCCATGGTCAGCGCGGCGGCCCGCGTCCTGGCGATTCTCGAGAGCATGTCCCGCTCGAGGTCCGTCGGCCTCGAGGAGCTTTCCCGCGACGTCGGCCTGGCCAAGCCCACCGTGTACCGCTTCCTCCTGACCCTGCAGTCGCTCGGCTACGCGCGGCGCATCGAGGGCGATCGCTGGGCCATCACGCTCAAGCTCTTCAACGTCGGCTCGCGCGCGCTCGATCACCTCGACCTGCACGCGGCCGCCCGCCCGATAGCCGAGGAACTCGCCGAGGAGCTCGGCGAGACCGTCCACATGGGCGTCCTCGAGGGCGATTCCGCGGTCTACGTCCTCAAGATCGAGTCGAAGTACACCATCCGCATGTTCTCCCGCGTCGGCCGCCGCATCCCCCTCTACTGCACCGCGATCGGCAAGGTCCTCCTCGCCTTCTCCGACGCCGAGGCGAGGAAGGCGGCGCTCGCGGACGTCAAGCTCGTCGCCCTGACGCCGAAGACCATCTCGAAGCGCTCCGCCCTGGACGCCGAGTTGCGGAAGATAAAGGCCAAGGGCTTCGCCATGGACGACGAGGAGCACGAGGAAGGCATCATCTGCGTCGGCGCCCCGATCTTCGACAGGGAAGGCGCCCTCGCGGCGGCCCTCTCGGTTTCCTGGCCGAGGTTCCGGTTCGAGGCGACCGACGAGGTCCGCTCGGCGGCCGCCGTGACCGCCGCCGCCGCCCGCGTCTCCGTCGCCATCGGCTACTCGCCGGACTGAAAGCGCCGCCATGCGCCTTCCCCGGATCGGTATCCGCGGCAAGATACTCGCCACCTATGGCCTGACCATCGCCATAGTCACCGCCGTCGAGCTGTTCGCGCAGGACGCCTCCCGGAGGGCGGGTCGCGAGTTCGAGGCGAGGCTCGCCCGCTATTACTCGATACAGGACCTTCGCGCCGCCCTCGCCGATTTCCGGGCGCTGGGCGAACAGTACATGCGCGAGCGCCAGGACGAGCAGCGCTTTACGCTCTCCGCATCGCTCGCGCGGATCACCGAATCCGCCGCCGCTCTCGCGGACGATCCCGACGAGCCTATGGATGCCTTCTTCGAGGAGAGGGCGGCCCGCCGCGGCATCGAGGCCTGGGCGCCCGCGGTCGAGTCCGCGCTGAACGCCCGGGCCTCCGAGCGCGCGGGCGCCTACGAGTCATACCAGCGGGCGGACCGCGTCGCGGCCTACGTCGACGGGTACCTCGGCCGGCTCCTCTCGATCTCCATGGCCTCGGGGACGGCTCGGTACAAGGAGGCCCTCGAGGCCTCCGCCGACAGGCGGAAGCTCGCGATCATCGGACTGGCCACGGCCTGCGCGCTGGCCCTGGGATTCGCGGCCTTCTTCGCGCGCTCTATCGCGGGGCCGGTCAGGCGGCTCGCCGAGGCGGCCGACAGGATGGCGTCGGGCGATCTCGACGTAGAGCCCGTCCGCGTGGAAGCCGACGACGAGGTGGCCGACCTCGCGCGCGACTTCAACGCGATGAGCGCGAACATCCGCGCCCTGGTCGAGGGCCTCAAGGAGAAGGCCGAGCTCGAGCGCCTGCTGCACGAGGAGACGCTCGAGCGCATTTCCATGGGGCGCGCCCTGCGCGAGGCGCAGTTCATGAACCTCCAGGATCAAATGAGGCCGCATTTCCTCTTCAACGCGCTCAATACCATATCGAGGAGCGCCCTGCTCGAGGGGGCCGAGCGGACGGAGCTCCTCGCGACGAGCCTGGGCAAGCTCATGCGCTATTCGCTGTCCGAGGGCGGCGCGTTCTCGACGGTGGGCGAGGAGCTCGCCGTCCTCAGGGAGTATCTCTCGTTCCAGGGCGTGCGCTTCGGCGAGCGCCTCGCGTGGGAGATCCGCTCGGAGCCCGAGGCGGAATCGCTCATCGTGCCCAGGTTCATACTCCAGCCCATCGTCGAGAACGCGGTGCGCCACGGCATCGAGCCCAAGGTCGAGGGAGGGCGCGTCGTCGTCTCCGCGCGCAGGCGCGGCGAGCGCGTCCGCCTCGTCGTCGCGGACTCGGGAGTCGGCATGGAGGCCTCCCTCCTCGCGCAGCTGCGGGCCGCCGCGAGGGGCGCGCTCCCGCGGCCGGCCGCCGTCCCCGGCGAGGGCGGCCCCGGGATCGGCATGGCGAACCTCGAGGAGCGGCTCGAGTACCGCTACAACGGGAAGGCCAGGCTGGCGATCGCCTCGCGCCCCGGGCGCGGGACGGTCGTTCGCATATCGCTCCCGGCCTCCGAAGGGAGCGACGGTGCCGTATAGGGTGCTCGTCGCCGACGACGAGGAGTTCGAGAGGCGCGCCCTCAGGCTGATACTGGGCGCGGAGGGCATGCCCGAGCTCGAGGTGATCGAGGCATCGAACGGGCTCGAGGCCGTCGAGCTGGTCGGCGACGACAGGCTCGACGCCGCCTTCCTCGACATCAGGATGCCGGGGCTCGACGGCATCGATGCGGCGAGCGCGCTCAGGAAGTCGAGGCCGCGGCTCCCGATCATCTTCCTCACGGCGCACGACAGTTTCGAGTACGCCCGCAGCGCGCTCAGGCTCAGGGTCGAGGACTTCCTCCTGAAGCCCGCATCGCCCGAGGAGGTGGCCGCTGCGCTCAGGCGCGCCCTGTCGTCGGGCGGCGCCGACGCGGACGCGCGGATCGAGGGCGCGGCCGCCCTCCTCGCCGATGAGCTGCGGTCCGCCCTCGGCTCGGGCGCGGTACCCGAGGAGCTCCTGTCCCGCTACCTCGACCTGTCCGGGAGGAACGGCGGCGCGGCCGCGGTCGTCTCCCTCCGGTGCGAGGCCTGCGGCTCCCGAGGCGGCCCCGCCCTCCGCCAGGCGGCCCGCCTCTTCGAGAGGCTTTGCGCCTGCGAGGGCCGCGTCGCGATCGCCGGCGCCGGCCCGGCCGAGGCGCTGGGCGTGGTCGCCGGCGCTCAGGCCGCGGATCCCGAGGAGGGGCTCCGGGCGAGCCTCGAGGCCCTCGTCGCGCGCTCGAAGGATGATCTCGGCATCTCCATCGCGGCGGGAGCGGCGCTTCCCTCGGGCCAGGCCCCGGCGAGCGCCGCCGTCGGCGGCCTCCTCATCCAGGCGGCGCGACGGGCCGCGGCGCTTGCCGGTGGAGGGCGACCGATCATCGTCCTGGCGATCGCTCCCGTGGCCGGACTCTCTCCGCAGGATGGAGCCGAGGCCGACGGGGCCCGCGACGGCTCCGGCCGGAGGATCGCCAATCGCGCGCTCGAGCTTCTGGAGTCGAGGCACGCCGAGGACCTCTCGCTCGAGTCCGTCGCCTCCGACCTGGGCGTTTCGCCCTCGCACCTCTCCCGAGTCCTCGGGCGGCACGCCGGCATGGGATTCGCCGATTGCCTCGCGAGGCTGCGCGTCGGGCGGGCGAAAACCTACCTCGCCTCGCCCTCGGTCTCCGTCAAAGAGGCGGCCTCGATGGTCGGCTTCCGCGATCCCGCGTACTTCGCGCGCGTGTTCAGGCGCTTCGAGGGAGAGAGCCCGGCCGAGTACAAATCGCGCGCCTTCGGCCCCGAGGGAGGGAGCAAATGAAATCGCGCAACGCGTTTATTCGGATATCGGCCGTCGTCGCCGCCATCGCCGCCGCGGCGCCGGTCGTCGCGGCGCCGGCGGCTTCCGCCAGGCCCATCGAGCTCCGCCTCGCGGAGCTGCATCCCTCCGACCACCCGACGGCCCAGGCGGACTACGAGTTCGCGCGGCTCGTGCGCGAGCGCTCCGGGGGACGCATTCGGATATCCGTCTATACCGACTCCTCGCTCGGGCAGGAAGTGTCGGTGCTCGAGCAGCTGCAGTTCGGCGCCATCGACATCGCCCGCGTGTCGCTCTCCGCGGTCTCGGTATACGTCCCGCGCCTGCGCGCGCTCCAGATGCCCTACCTCTATAAGGACTCCGACCACATGTGGCGGGTCCTGAAGGGAGACATCGGGCGCGAGCTCCTGTCCTCGGTCTCCGAGGCGGGCTTCGTCGGCCTGGGTTGGTACGACGCGGGGACGCGGAGCCTGTATTCGGCCAGGAAGGCGATACGGTCGCCGGCCGACCTCGCGGGGCTCTCGGTCAGAGTGCAGGAGGGAAGCGTCATGGCGGACACCATGGCGGCATTCGGCGCGACGCCGGTCCCGATGGCCTTCGGCGAGGTTTACAGCGCTATCCAGACGGGCGATATCGCCGGGGCCGAGAACAACGCCTCGACCTACTACACCTCCAAGCACTACAAGATCGCGCCGTTCTTTACGCTGACCGAGCACGTGAGGATCCCCGAGATCATCGTCGGCTCCGTGGCCGCGCTCTCCTCGCTCTCGTCGGCTGACCGCGAGCTGATCGCCAAGGCGGCCATGGACTCGGCCGACTTCCAGCGCGCGGCCTGGGACGCGTACGAGCGCCTCGCCCTCGAGCGGGTCCGCGAGGCCGGGGCGACCATCGTAAACGTCCCCGACAAGTCCCGCTGGAAGACCCTCGCCGAGTCGGTGTACGCGCGGCAGTCGGCGGAGGTCCGCGCCATCGTCGCCCGTATCCGCGCCCTCGAATAGAGGGCTCGGGGCATAAAAGTACCGGAAAAAGCATGAACGTACCCGCCCGCGACGCCGGGATCGGGCATAGACTCCCGTCGGACGCCCGGGCCGCCGCGCGGCTAGACGGCGCCGTCTAGTAAGGAGGAACCATGAATCTGAAGCGTAGCGTCGTCGTAGCGCTCGCCCTCTCCGCCTTCGTCTTCAGCGTCAGCGCGCAGACCGTCCTCAAGCTCGCCGAGATCCACCCCCAGGGGTATCCGACCGAGCTCGCGGACGAGGAATTCGCCAAGCTCGTCAACAAGTACACCAACGGCAAGTACAAGATCGACGTCTATCCGGGCGGCTCGATCTCCGGAGACGAGAAGGTCGTCATCGAGCAGGTCAAGATCAACGCCATCAGCATCGCCCGCGTCAGCTCCGGCGCCCTCGGCGGGTTCAATCAGGCGCTCAACGTGTTCAGCCTGCCCTACCTGTTCGACTCCGGCGACCACATGTGGAACTTCCTCCTCGGTCCCTACGGCCAGAAGATGCTGACCGACCTCGCGCCTTCCGGCTTCATGGGCCTGTGCTGGTACGACGGCGGAGCCCGCTCCTTCTACGCCAACTACCCGCTCAACAACATCAACGACCTCAAGGGCAAGAAGTACCGGGTCCAGTCCAATCAGCTCATGATCAAGATGGTCGAGGCGATGGGCGCCTCTGCCGTGGCCATGGCCGCGGGTCAGGTATTCAGCGCCATCCAGACCGGCGTCATCGACGGCGCCGAGAACAATGCCCCCTCGCTCATCTCCTTCAACCACTACCAGGTCGCCAAGTACTACATGCTCGACGAGCACCTCCGCCTGCCTGAGGTCCTCTTCATGAACATCAACGTCTGGAACAAGCTCTCCAAGACCGACCAGGAAGCCTTCCGCAAGGCCGCCGCCGAGACCATCGCCTTCCAGCGCAAGGCCTGGGCCGCCTACGAGGTCGAGGCCACGAACAAGATCAAGGCCGAGGGCGAGATCATCGTCGAGGTCAAGGACAAGACCCCCTTCCAGAACGCGGTGAAGGCTCTCGTGGCCGAGGAATCCCCGAAGTACGCCGACGCCATCAAGGCGATCCAGGCCGCCAAGCCCAAGAAGTAGAGTCGGCGCCTCGCGCCGTCGCGCTCCGCCGCCGCCCCCGCGGCGGCGGAGCTTCGCGATACTTGCCGTTTTCAAGGAGCTCCACGTGAGCGATAAGAAAGAGAGCCTAAAAAAAATATTCCTTACGATCGACAAGGCCATCGAGATCTTCTGCATCGTCCTCCTCGTCGCGATGATCTGCATCGTGTTCGTGGCGGTCATCACGCGCAAGGTCTTCCATTTCATGTTCGCCTGGTCCGAGGAGATCACCCTTCTCTGCCTGACCTGGTTCACCTTCATGGGGATCGCGATCGGCTTCCGGGAGCGCCTCCATCTCGGCATGGACATCTTCGAGAAGGCGAGCCCGAAGCTGATCAAAGCCTCGAACTATATCATCGACGCGGTCACCTTCCTCTTCGGCCTGTACCTCGTCGTCTACGGATGGGACTTCACCATGATGATGAAGGGCTCCGTCCTCGCCGCTACGCAGCTGCCCAACGTCGTCCAGTACGTCGTCATGCCCATCACGGGCGTCCTCACCTGCGTCTACTCGGTCCTGCAGCTTCTCGGCCACGACCTGCGGCGCTACAACAAGATCGAAGAGGAGATCAAGACCGATGCCGAATAACACCGTCGCGATCTGGATCCTCTGCATCAGCTTCGTCGTGCTTCTGCTGATGAGGTTCCCCGTCGCGCTCGTCCTCGCGATCTCCTCGATCGCGACGCTCTTCTACCTCCAGATTCCCATCGTCGTGGTCGCCCAGCAGACCTTGCAGGGGATCAACCAGTTCTCCCTGCTCGCGATACCCTTCTTCATCATGACCGGCCAGCTCCTCGGCGCCGGGGGGCTCGCGAACCGAATCGTCGACTTCGCCAACATCTTCGTCGGGCGTCTGCCCGGCGGCCTCTCGATAGTCAACTCCGTCGCCTGCATGTTCTTCGGGAACCTCTCGGGATCGGCCATCGCGGACACCTCGGCCGTCGGCTCGGTGATGATCCCGATGATGAAGAAGAAGGGCTACTCGGCGGACTACGCGGTCGGCGTCACCATCTCCTCGGCCATCCAGGGCGTCGTCGTCCCGCCGAGCCACAACCTCGTGCTTTACTCGATCGTCTGCGTCGGCGTCTGCGGCGGCATCTCGGTCGGCAAGCTCTTCGCGGCAGGCATCGTGCCCGGCCTCCTTCTCTTAACCACCCTCTGCATCGTCGGCGTCATCATCTCGATCAAGCGCGGATACCCCAAGGCCGACCCGATCCCGCGCAAGCGATATCCCTCGGTCTTCCTGAACGGCTTCCTCTCCCTCACGCCGGCCCTCATCATCCTCGGCTCCATCATGGGCGGCCTCGCGACCGCGACCGAGGCTGGCGCCCTCGCCGTCGTCTACTCATTCATCCTCGGCTTCTTCGTCTATCGCGAGCTCAAGCCCGAGCAGCTCTGGCCGGTCCTCGTGCGGACCTTCCGCACGGTCCTCATGGTCTTCTTCCTCATAGGCGCCTCCTCGGCCTTCGGCTACGCGATGACGATACTCAGGCTACCCGATCTCATCACGCAGGGCTTCCTCGCGATCTCGCACACGCCCTGGGTCATCCTCCTCATGATCAACATCCTCCTCCTCCTCCTCGGCGCGCCCATGGACATGGCCCCGATGATCGTCCTCCTCACGCCGGTCCTTCTGCCCGTCTGCATGAAGCTCGGCATGGATCCGATCCAGTTCGGCCTCATCCTCATCTTCAACGCGGGCATGGGACTCTTGACGCCGCCGGTCGGAACGGTGCTCTTCGTCGGCTGCGCGATCGGCAAGGTGAGCGTCAACGACGGGACCAAGGCGATGATGCCATTTTTCCTCGCCATGCTGGTCGTCCTCTTCCTGATCACCTACGTGCCCTCGTTCACGATGTGGCTCCCGCAGTTCATAAAGTAACAGTCGCTTCACTCCTCCACCGCGGTGCGCTATCATGGCTTCATGACAGCGCACCGTTTTTTCGCATGCGGTCTCCTCCCTCTCGCAGTCTCATTGATGGCCTGCTCGGCCGACGGCAAGACGGCCCAAAAGCGGGCGGAGGGCGTGGCCGCGACACGCAAGGCCACCGCCCCGGCGACCTGGACTCTCGTCGGGCCCTTCGCTGGACCGGGATCCGGCGCCGATCCGACCGGCATGGGCAAGGACTACCTGGCCGCCTACGGCGGCGAGGCCGCGCTGGCGGCGCCGGGGACCGCCCTGCCAGCCGGCCTTCCCTCCGCCCGGGCGACCGAGCGCGGGGGGCAGGTCGGCTTCCTGGCCGCGTTCCCGGGCAGGATATGGGCCTCGGCCTACGCTATCCGCGACTTTGAATCTCCCGGCGGCGAGGCGGTGCTGCGCATAGGCTCGGACGACGGGATCAAGCTTTGGCTGAACGGCCGGATGCTCCTGGACGACCGCGTCATGCGGGCCCTCGACCCTGATTCCAGCCTGATACGCGTCGCGCTCGCTCCGGGCACGAACAGGATCCTGGCCAAGGTGGACCAGGGCACCGGCGATTGGGCTCTCTCCGTCAGGATTTCCTCGTCCGCTGACGAGGAGGCGCGCGCCGCCGCGCGCAGGAGCATCGGCCTTTCGGCCGCGCAGTCGGGTCCCTCGACGGGCGACGAGGTTTCATTCGTCGTATCGAGCGACCCTCCCTTCGCGCTGAAGTTGCCGGTCGAGTATCGCGTCGCGTCGGCCGACGGGAAGACGGCCGCGTCGGGCCGCTGCGCGCTCGGCTCCGTCGCCCGCTCCGCCCTGCCGGGACGCGCCGGGGTGTATAGGCTCACGGCGAGGCTCGCGACCGACGCCGCGTCGCCGCTGGCGGGGAAGTTCGAGGGAGCCGAGGCCTCCGTCATCCTCGTCAAGGGCGACGAGAGCGAGGCGTTTGCCTGGGCCGCGGACCGAGCAGAGGCCGCGGCCCTCCGCGCCGCTTCGAGCGGCGCCGGTCCCCTGGACGACACGGCCGCGACGCTCGAATTCCTGGCCGCGAGGATGCGCGGCTCGCTCGATCCGAGCCTCGAGTCCGAGTCGCTCCGCCTTAAGGCGATCGCCTTCTCCGAGGACATCGTCGAGGCGTCGCGCGGCGGCCCCTCCGGCCCGGCTTCGCTCAGGGGCTATCGCCAGATGGCCTACCGTTCGGCTATCGACGGAAATCTCCAGCCGTACTCGCTCTACGTGCCGCGGGGCTACGACGCTTCGCGGAAGTACGGCCTCGTCGTGGCGCTCCACGGCTATACCGGACACGACTACGATGGCGGCCTCCATCTGGCGAAGGAGTGCCCCGAAGACTTCGTCGTGCTCTCCGCGTACGGCCGAGGCGACATGCACTATCGATCGATCGGAGAGCAGGACGTCCTGGATGTCATGGACAGGATCATGGCTCGGTACGCGATCGATCCGGACCGCGTCTACTTGACCGGGAACTCGATGGGCGGCCTGGGGACATGGATGATCGGAGAGATGTACCCCGACCGCTTCGCGGCCATCGCGCCCTTCTGCGGCTGGACCGGCCGGCAATGGATCGGGAACCTGCGCTCCCTGCCGGTCCTCGTCGTCCACGGCGACGCCGACTCGGCGGTGCCGATCTCCTTCGAAGCGAAAGCCGTCGCCGATATGAAGAAGTCGGGCTTCGATGTCCGCTTCGACGTCCTCGCGGGCGTGGGCCACAGCGCCTGGACCGGATGGAGACAGGCGAAGCCCGACGAGTCGATCTTCGACTTCTTCCGCGCCCGCGTACGGAAGGCCTCGCCCGAGCGCATTACGGCGTCGATCCCCTACGCGCGCTACGGCAAGCAGTACTGGATCAGGATCGACGAGCTCGACACCGGCGGGGATCTCGACAAGGCGAAGGGCGTCGGGCCGACGCGCGCGACGGCTCCGCGACTTCCCGCTCCGGGATCGGTCGACGCGGCGCGGGTCTCGCCGGCCAGGATAAAGATCGCGACCAAACGCGTCAGGGCGATGACCGTGGACCTGTCGCTCGCGGGCGCCTCGGTCGCCGATGGTACGATCCTCGTCGTCGACGGGACGCGCATCCGGACGTCGGCCGGGGCACGGCGCGTCTCGATCACCCGCGCCGGAAAGGATGGGTGGCGGATCGTCGCGGAGCCGCCCGCCGGCGGACTCGCGCGGCACGACGGGGGCGGCATCGCGGACCTGTTCACGAGACCGCTCGTCATCGCGTACGGGACGAAGGATCCGGCGCGCAGGCCCGCGCTCGAGTCGGCCGCGCGAGCCCTCGCCGACTGGTCCTGGACCCAGTCGATCCAGATCGGAGTCAAGACGGGCCGCTTCGTCGTCAAGGCCGATCTCGCGGTTACCGAGGACGACCTCGCGACGAGGGAGCTCCTCATCGTGGGGAACGCGCGCGAGAACGCGCTGGCCGCCAAGGCCGCCCGGGAGATCGGAAAGTACTACCGCGATGGAATGGTCTGCCTCGGCGGGAAGGACTTCCCCGGCTCGGGACTGGGACTTCTCTTGCCCAGCCCAATCGCTCCCGGCAGGCTGATGGGCTACCTCGACCTTCCCGTCTCGCTCGCCCCGGACTCGTCCGAGGCCGCGACGTGGTGCGCGGAATTTCTGTTCCGGCTCCGGAACGCCGACGTCAGCGAAGCCTCGACCTATCCGGGTTTCTGTCCGGACGTCATGGCCCTCACGGACAGTCCCTACTCCGACGCATGGTCGGGCTGGTTCGACCGGAACTGGGAGAACCTGGAGGGAAGATAGGGTCGGGCCGAGCGCCGTCGCGACGCGATGCCGCGGCGGCCTCTTCCGCGCATCGCGTCCGCGCGCTCGCTATGCCCGGAGCAGGTGGAGCGCGAAGCCTCCGACGGTCGTGTCGAGGTAGACCGTCTTGAGCCTGCCCTTGTCCGACTTCTCCGTGCCCGCGACAGTGCCGACCCCCATGCCGCGGAAGCGGGCGACCGCCCGCTCAACGTCGTTGCAGCGGATCGCGAGGTGGCCTTTCTCTCCCAGGTAGGGCGACTTCATGACCTCGACGCAGTCCGCGGCGAAGATCGAGGAATTGCCTTCCTTCGAGGCGAAGCCGAAGAGCGAGACGAGGGCTGCCGCGTCCTTCGCGGCCTCGTCCGCCGTCGCGTCGTTCATTCCGACGTGCGCGAGCTGGAAGCCGTGCAGGGCGAAGACGGCCTCGCGGCAGAGCTGCTCGATTTGGGCCCAGTCGCCGGCCTCGATGAGGTCGGCCTTGACCATCCACGAGCCGCCGACCGCGAGCACGGATCCTTTGCGCGCGTAGGCGCCGATGTTGGCGGCGTCGATGCCGCCGGTCGGCACGAACTTCACGCCCGGGAAGGGGCCCGACAGGGCGTCGAGCATCGGCAGGCCCCCCGATGCCTCGGCGGGGAAGAACTTAAGCGCCTCGAGTCCCTTCGAGACGCCCTTCATGACGCCGTCGGGGCCCGAGACGCCCGGCAGGACGGGCATGCCCCGTCCGAGGCACCAGTCGACGACCGCGTCGTCCCAGCCCGGGCACACGATGAAGCGGGCGCCCGCGGCCGCGGCGGACTCGGCCATGGCGACCGAGGTCACGGTTCCCGCGCCCACGAGGACGCCGGGCAGCTCTGCGGCCATGGCGCGGATCGCGTCCGGGGCCGCCTTGGTCCTGAACGTCACTTCCGCGACGGGTATGCCCGCGCCCTCGAGCGCGCGCCCGAGCGGGACGGCCTTGTCCGCGCTCTCTATCTTGATGACCGGCACTATGCCGATCTCGCCTATCCGCTTCAGTATCCCGCTCATTCCGCGACCTCCGCTCGCGATCATTATACTCCGAATTATGAAAATGGACCAGTGTTTCAAAAATGATATTGCGCCTCGCCGGCCGCCGTGCTAGACTCGCCCTATATGAAGAAGGTCGTCACTTTCGGCGAGATAATGCTCAGGCTCAAGTCCCCCGGACACGAGAGGCTCTTCCAGTCCCCGATGCTCGAGGCCACTTTCGGCGGGGGCGAGGCGAACGTCGCCGTCTCGATCGCCAACTTCGGCATGCGCGCGGCCTTCGTCGGCGCGCTCTCCAAGGACGCGGTCGGCGACGCCGCCCTCTCGGCGCTTCGCGCGCGGGGAGTCGACGTCTCTTCGGTCAAGAGGTCGAGCCAGCGCACCGGCATCTACTTCCTCGAGTCGGGCGCCGACCAGCGCCCCTCGCTCGTGGTCTACGACCGTTCGGGCAGCGCCGCCTCGGCCATGGCCCCGGGAGACTTCGACTGGCCGGCCATCCTGAAGGACGCCGACTGGTTCCACGTAACGGGCATCACGCCGGCGCTCTCGCGCTCGGCGGCCGACGCCGCGATCGAGGCCGCGAAGGCCGCGCGCGCGGCCGGCGCGAAGGTCTCGGTCGACCTGAACTACCGCAAGAAGCTGTGGAACTACGGAGCCAAGGCCCCCGAGGTGATGCGCGAGCTCGCGAAGCTGACCGACGTCCTCGTCGCGAACGAGGAGGACATCCAGCTCGCCCTGGGCATCGCGGCCCAGTCCGATCCTTCGAAGGGCAAGGTCGAGGCCGAGTCCTACCGCGCCCTGGCCGAGAGGACCAAGGCCGAGTTCCCGAACCTCGGGGCGATCGCGATCACGCTGCGCGAGTCGAAGTCGGCGGACCGCAACGGCTGGTCGGCCGTCCTTCTCGGTACCTCTGGCTTCCGCGCGTCGAGGAGCTACCAGATCGAGGACATCGTCGACCGCGTGGGCGGCGGAGACTCTTTCGCCGCCGGGCTCATCTTCGGCCTGCTCGAGTACGGCGACGAGGCGAAGGCCCTGGAGTTCGCGGTCGCCGCCTCGGCCCTCAAGCACACCATTCCGGGAGACTTCAATCTCGCCTCGCGCGAGGAGGTCGAGCGGCTCGCGGGCGGCGACGGTTCCGGCCGCGTCGTAAGGTAGGCGGGCGAGCTTCGCCCGCGGGAGAGCCTATGGATAAGAGTTTCTTCCCCGATTCCGAGCTGCTTACCGAGGTCCTCGATCCGGGCAAGGTATCGCGCAAGGTCAGGGCCCACGGCGGAAAGATCATGATGGTCGAGGTCTCCTTCGCGAAGGGAGGGGTCGGGGCCGAGCACGACCACCCGCACGACCAGGCGACCTACTGCCTCGCGGGCTCCTTCCGCTTCACGGTCGGCGGCGAGACGAGGATCCTGCGGCCCGGCGACACGGTATTCGTCCCCGGCGGCGCGCGGCACGGCACCGTCTGCGAGGCCGAGGGCAGGCTCCTCGACGTCTTCACGCCGCAGCGCGAGGACTTCCTGAAAAGGTAAGGAGAGAGACATGAAATTGGACATGCGCTACGGCAACCATCCCGAGGACGTTAAGCGATATGATACCGCTGACCTCCGTCGCCACTTCCTCAAGGAGAGGATCTTCGTCCCGGGCGAGCTCGAGCTCGCCTACACCCACGTCGACCGCGTGATCTTCGGCGGCGCCTGCCCGACGGGCAAACGCCTCGAGCTCGAGGGCGGCAAGGAGCTCGGCACCGAGCGCTTCCTCGACCGCCGCGAGCTCGGCGTCATCAACATCGGCGCGCCCGGGCGCGTCGTCCTCGACGGCAAGCCGACCGAGCTCGCGAAGGGCGACGGCCTCTACGTCGGCATGGGGACCGGATCGGTCGGCTTCGAGAGCGCCGATCCCTCGAAGCCCGCGAAGTTCTATATAGTCAGCTCGCCCGCGCATCAGACCTACCCGACGGTCAAGATCGAGCAGTCGAAGGCAAATCCCCGCAAGCTGGGCGCTCCGGAGTCGTGCAACGTGCGCACGATCTACCAGTACGTGCACCCGGCGGTCTGCAAGAGCTGCCAACTCGTCATGGGAATGACGATCCTCGAGTCGGGCAGCGTGTGGAACACCTGGCCGCCGCACACCCACGAGCGCCGCATGGAGGTCTACCTCTACTTCGACATGGCCGAGGCGACGCACGTCTTCCACATGCACGGGCAGCCCGGCGAGACGCGCCATATCGTCATGTCGAACGAGCAGGCGGTCATCTCCCCCTCGTGGTCGATCCACTCGGGCGTGGGCACCGGCGCCTATACCTTCATCTGGGCCATGGCCGGCGAGAACCAGAACTTCGACGACATGGATAACCTGAAGCCGTCGGACATCCGCTGAGACAAGGAGACAGACATGAATCGAGTGCTCGACCTATTCAAGCTCGACGGCAAGGCCGCTATTGTCACCGGCTCCGAGCGCGGGCTCGGCCAGGCCTATTGCGTCGCCCTGGCGCAGGCGGGCGCGGACATCCTGGGCGTCACCTACGCCGACCAGGCCGACGAGACCGCCGCGGCGGTCCGGGCGGCCGGCCGCAAGTACGTGCACATGAAGGCCAACCTGATGGGCCTCGACCCCATCCCCTCGATCGTCGAGACGGCCGTCAAGGAGTTCGGCCACGTCGATATCCTCGTCAACAACGCGGGAACCATCCTCCGCCATCCCGCCATAGAGTTCTCCGAGAAGGAATGGGACGACGTCATGAACCTCAACCTCAAGACGGTCTTTTTCCTCTCCCAGGCCGTGGCGAAGCAGTACATGAAGCAGGGGAAGGGCGGCAAGATCATCAACATCGCCTCGATGCTCTCCTACCAGGGAGGCATGTTCGTGCCCTCGTACTGCGCCTCGAAGAGCGGCATCCGCGGCATCACGATGTCCATGGCCAACGAGTGGGCGAAGCACAACATCCAGATCAACGCGGTCGCGCCCGGCTACGTCGAGACGATGAACACGGCCCCCATCCGCGCGGACGAGGAGCGACGCGAGTCCATAACAGCGCGCATTCCGGCCGGTCGCTGGGCCCAACCCGACGACGTCGCGCCGACGGTCGTGTTCCTGGCCTCCGCCGCCTCGGACTACCTGAACGGCGCCGTGATCGCCGTCGACGGCGGCTGGCTCGGCCGCTAGCCTAAGGTCGGCCCGCGCGCTAGGATACGACATGCGCAAGTTCCTGGATGAAGACTTCCTGCTGAGCACCAAAGCGGCGCGCCGGCTCTACCACGACTATGCCGAGGGCCTGCCCATAATCGACTACCACAACCACCTGCCCCCCGCGGACGTCGCGGGGGACAAGCGTTTCTCGAGCATCGCTCAGGCCTGGCTTGGCGGCGACCACTACAAGTGGCGGGCCATGAGATCGAACGGCGTCCCGGAGGAGGACGTCACGGGACATCCGGCGGACAAGCGCACCTTCATGGCCTGGGCGCGCACGGTGCCCGCCCTTGTCGGGAACCCTCTCTACCACTGGACGCACCTGGAGCTCAAGCGCTACTTCGGCATCGACGAGGTCTTGAGCGAGAAGAGCGCCGAGAGGATATGGGACGCCTGCAACGCGCGCCTCGCCGGGGCGGACTTCGGAGCCCGCGCCCTCCTGCGCCGCATGAAGGTCGCGGTCGTCTGCACGACAGACGACCCGGCCGACGGCCTCGAGCACCACGGGGCCTACGCGAAGGCCCGCGCGTCCTCGCCGGCCTCGGGCGATCCCGTCATGCTGCCCGCGTTCAGGCCGGACAAGGCCCTGGCCGTCGAGACGCCCCAGGCCTGGCGGGATTACCTGGCCAAGCTCGGGACCGCGGCCTCGATCGAGATCAAGTCCTACGAGGGCCTCGTCGCCGCGCTCGACAAGCGGCACGAGTACTTCCATTCGCTCGGCTGCCGCCTTTCCGACCATGCTCTCGTCCAGGCCCCGGCGCGCCCCGTCGACGCTAAGCGTGCCGAAGCCCTCTTCTCGCGGCTCTTCGGCGGCGGCTCCCTCTCCGAGGTCGAGGCCGAGGAGCTCAAGACCGCCCTTCTCCTCGAGGTGGGCAGGATGAACGCGCGGCGCGGCTGGACTATGCAGCTCCACCTCGCTGCCCTGCGCAACCTCAACTCGCGCATGTTCGCCGCCCTCGGCCCGGACACCGGATACGACTCGGTCAACGATCCGGTCGCGGCCGCGCCCCTCGCGACCTTCCTCGACGCGCTCGCGAAGGACGACCTCCTGCCGAAGACCATACTCTACTCGCTCAACCCGAACGACAACGCGACCCTCGCGACCGTGATGGGCGCCTTCCAGGGCGGCGGCGTCGCGGGCAAGATGCAGCTCGGCTCGGCCTGGTGGTTCAACGACCACATCGACGGCATGGACCAGCAGCTGCGGGCCCTGGCGAACCTGGGACTCCTCCCTCGCTTCGTCGGCATGCTCACCGACTCGCGCAGCTTCCTGTCCTTCCCCCGCCACGAGTACTTCAGGCGCATCCTCTGCGCCCTCGTCGGCGGATGGATCGACCGTGGCGAGGCGCCGGCGGACTGGGACGCGATGGGCGGCATAGTCATGGACGTCTCGTACCGCAACGCGAGATCGTACTTCGAGCTTCCGGGCGTCTAGGGTAAGCCGGGCCGCGCGGCCCTCGCCTCGGAGAGACTCTCGATCTCCCTCAGGATTTCCTCGCTCGCTGAGATGAGCCTCCTCGAGTCGTCGCGGACGCGGGCGCTGATGCCGTTCATCTGCTCGAGCGCGACCAGGACCTGCTTGCCGCCGGCGCTCTGCTCGTCCACGGCGTTCTGTATCTCGAGCTCCTGGTCCTTCACGCGCGAGGCGAGGTCCACGACCTGGGCGAAACGCGCGTTGGAGGCCGTCGACGAGCCGACCGCGCTGTCGATCAGATCCTTTATGCGCTTCAGGACCTGGGAGATCGAGGAAGCCTGGCCGCCGGCGCTCTCGGCCAGCGTCCTGATTTCGTCGGCGACGACCGCGAAGCCCCTTCCGTAATTTCCCGCGTGCGCGGCCTCGATCGCCGCGTTCATCGCGAGGAGATTGGTCCGGGCGGAGATTTTCTTGATGATCGCGCTCGTCTCCATGAGGCCGTCTGACTTCTCCGATATGTCGGTGATCAGCTTGGATATCTCGTCGACGCTCGTCTTGCCGTCGACCGAGGCCTCCTGGAGGTCGAGGACCGAGCGCGTGTTCGTCTGGAGTATCTGTGTTATCGATCGGACGTTCGCGACCATCTCTTCGATCGAGGACGAGGACTGGCTCACGCAGGCAGCCATCTCCGACGACACGTCGGCCATCGACCTCATTTCATCCATGCTCTTCCGAAGGCGGTCGGCGCTGGACGAGGCCGTCGTAGCCACGGCCCGGTCGATCTCCTCCTTGTGCAGCTTGTTGGCCCTCTCCATCTCGACGGCGGTATAGTGGCGGCAGTTCTCGTAGCGGTTGAGGCCGTTGATGATCGCGACGGCCATCTGCTCGCAGCTCTTGTAGCCGCAGGCGCCGCAGTTGAGCACGTCCTTCCTGCTCTCCTTGTGCATCGCGCGGTAGCAGGCCTCTATCTCCTCGAAGGGCGGGTTTCGGATCGAGCGCTTGAAGATGGCCGACCTATCGACGTAGGTCCTGGCGTAGAGGCCGGGCTCCCAATAGCGGTCCATGGCGCGTTCGAGCCTCTTGGGCGATCCGGGGCGCCTCGAGGCGTAGCGCGCCCTGGCCTCGCGGGCGCGTCGCTCGATCGCGCCCTCTACCGCGTCGATGTGCTTGCCCCGGTTGGTCGTGCCCGCGCCTCCGTTGCAGCCCATGTCGCAGTTGAGACAATCGATGATCTCGTGTATCGGGCCTTCGCCATTCCGCTGGGCCTCGCCGAGGCGCGCGAGATAGTCGAAGACGTCGGGCTGCCCCTCGATCTTCCGCGTCGTCTCCGCGATCGCGGGCGAATACCTGGATGCCGTGCGCATGAGCCCGCCGGGCGTCGAGAAGAGCGTTGCGCGCTCCGCGGGCGGATTGTCGAACTCGGTCTCGGGAAAGCGGGAGAGGTCGATCCCCTTCTCCGCTATCGCCTGCTCGAGCGAGCGGATGGTCACGTTGTAGTCACCGATTCCCACTTCGTCGAACTCCCGGCGCTTGGCGTAGCAGGGCGAGACTACGGCGAATTCGCAGCCCGCGTACTTCGGGTAGAAGCGCCTCACCATCTTCATCGTATGGACCATGGGGCTGTCCGCCGGCGCGAGCATCGGTATGAGGGCCGGCCTGTAGGTCTCGACGAAGAAGACGAGGGCGGGGCAGGGCTGGGCGATGATGCAGCCCGGATGGGCCTTCTTGTGCTCGAGGTAGGACTTGACCGTCAGCTCCGCGCCGAAGCTCACGTCGAAGCAAGCCGCTACGCCGAGGGACTTGAGCCAGCCGTTGAGCCGCAGGTATCCGCCCCCGAAGCTTGCCGCCGCCGCCGGGGCCACGATCGCGACGATCTTCTTCTTCGCGGCGAGGGCCTCGAAGAAGGCGGCGGTATCGTCGAGGCCGCGTCGCGCCCCATGCGAGCAGGCGTCGATGCATTCGCCGCATCCGAGGCAGAGATCGCCGTTTACGCGGACGAAGTCGCCGGAGCCGTCGTTGCACATCTTCGCCGGGCATACGGAGATGCACCTGTGGCAGTTGACGCACTTGTCCCGATCGACGTCGATGACCTGGAGGTCCGAGTCTTTCATGACGGCCTCTTTTCAGCAGACTATAGTGAGTCAATAGAACTACTCGGCATATATGATTACGATGTCAATGTATTTTGTGTGAAAATGGGGCCGGCGCTTGATCCGGGGCCGGACTGGCCGTAGTCTAGCCAGGGGAGGCGGCCCCGTGAAGAATTTTTTCCTCAGGCTCGTCGAGGACGGAAAGATCGAGAGCGCCTCCGAGCTGAAGACCGTATACCGGCGCTTCGTGAAGAGGTACCACCCGGACAGCCGCCCCGCGGTCGCGAGGGACGTCGACTTCGACGAGCTCCGGCGGGACTATCGCGCTGCCGCGGCCCTCCTCGAGTCGCGCGCGGGGCCGATGGCCGACGGCGCGCGCGGCCCGGCCTTCGAGTACGATGCCGAGAAGTACGTCGGCGAGTTGCGCGATCTCGTCGCTCGGGGCCTTCCCGTTAATCCGAGGGCCGTCGAGAGGAACAGGGAGTACGGGCGGTCGATCGAGTACGTCTCGGCCTGCATGGCGCTCGTCTACGGCGACTCCTATTCCTTCGCGGACCTTGACCGTCAGCTCGCGTCGCTGAAGGAGCGCGTCCCGAACGTCCTCTATTACGCGAGAGAAGTGCTCTGGTCCGGCTTCGACTACTCCGCGGGATATCCGCATATGCGGCACGTCGCGCAGAGGCACCTGGACTGGATACGGGACTCCCTGGACGAAATGGGCCTCTCGTCGCTCCGCGGCTTCCTCGAGGATTTCATCGAGATCGCCGGCAAGGTCGCGAGCGCCCGGCGGCGCGCGGCAGGCGCCTCGCCCGGTCGGCGTCGATTCAGGGCCTCTTGAGGAAGAGGGCCGGGAAAGAGAGGATCACTTCCGTGCCGAGTCCCTCTTCGCTCTCGACGCGCACGCCGAAGCGCCTGCCGAAGAGCAGCCTGATCCGCTTGGCGGTATTGGCAAGGCCTATGCCGCTCGCGCCGACGGCATCCCCCGCGAGCGAGGCCCTCAGCCCGCGAAGGGCCTCGTCGCGCATTCCGATCCCGTTGTCCCGGACCGAGACCGTAAGGTCTCCCTGCCTCCTCGCGGCGCGGATGAGTATCTCGGGCTCGCCGCCCGGCATAGCGACGCGGTCGAGGGGAAAGGCGTGCTTGTACGCGTTCTCGACGATAGGCTGCAGCGAGAGCCGCGGTACCAAAAGCGCTCGGTCCTCGTCGGCGATGTCCCACCGCAGCTCGACCGCGGAGGGGCGCGACCTCCCGAGGAGGGTCGCGTAGGCGACGGTATAGGAAATCTCGTCGTCGAGCGGCGCCAGCGACTCGGCGGGATAGAGGGAGTACGAGAGGATCTTCGAGAGGTTCTCCACGATGATGTTGAGCTCGGTGTAGCCCTTCATCTCCCGTATGATCTTCCAGTTGAGCATCTGGAGCGTATTGAGCAGGAAGTGGGGATTGAGCTGGTCGCGCAGCGTCTCGAGTTCGAGCTTCCTCTCATTGAGCTCGCGCTGCGAGAGGTGAAGGCGGAAGTAGTCGAGCCCGAAGCTCTGGGCGCGTCCCCTGGCCTCCTCTCCCTCGATGGCGTCCTCCGGCTTGGGCATCGGCGTCATGGTTCCGTCGCTGTCGAGCGCTTCCAGGTAATCCGCGAACAGGGCGATATCGCTGTACCTCTTCCTCGTCAGGAAGACTATTATCGCGATGCCCGCGCCGAGCGAGAGCACGATCACGATGATGTTGCCCGCGACGAGCGGGCCTCCCGTCTCGTAGAGCGAGGCTCGGGACGCGAAGAGCCGCACGACGAAGGCCCCGGGGCCGCCTATGCTCGCGATCGGGACGTAGTCGCTCCTTCCCAGGCGGAATCCGCGGCCCGCCGTCGTCGCCTTCAGCGCGGCCTCGCGCTCTTCCGCGCTCGCCTTCGCGATGCGCGATCCGGCGAATGCCGGCGTCCCGTCGGGGGCGATGGCGGCGTAGACGAAGCCCGTGCCCTCGTCGATGACGGTATCGAGCCGCGCGGTTATGTACTTCACGTCGAGGTTGATAGCGAAGAGCCCGTAGACCCTCGAGCGGTCGACGCTCGCGGCGAGCGCCGCCTTCGTAAGGACGAGGTTCCCAGGCGGCTTCCGGCCCTCGCCGCCCTTCCGCCGCAACGCCAGTTCCTTCGTCCCGCCCGCCGCACGGGCGGCGAGGAGGAAGTCCCTGTCGGGGTGCAGCTCGAGGGAGCAGATGCCGTCCATCGACACGAGGAGCGTCGGGTTCTTAGTCGTCGCGTCGGGCAGGCAGTAGATCGAGTCGATGTAGGGCCTGATCTTCGTCGAGATGTCCACGGCCTCCTGGCAGGCCCGGAGGATCTGCAGGTCGTCGTAGTCGACTCGGCCCTTCTCGCTGATGGCCGCGATGCGCGAGAAGAAGTTGAGGTCGGTCGTATACGAGAGGATGATCGTGTCCGTCTCGCGCAGTATGTCCTCGATCGCCGAGGATATCGCGCGCGCGAAGTTCACGCCGATTTTCGCGTTCTTGTCTCGGACGTAGGAACGCACGATGCCTATCGACCCGCACATGAGGATAGCGGCGAAGGCGAGGGGGACGAGGAAGCCCGAGAGGTAGCGGACGAGGACTTTCCGCCTGGAATCGCGCGTCAGCACCGTGTCGCTCTCCGGCCGCGGGGCGCTATACGAGCTCGCTCAGCATGAGGAGGCAAAGCCCCTGGCCGTAGGCCGTGGGCCTGCGCGGTATCGCGCGGTAGTGCTCCGCGCTCGAACCCATGCCGGTGCCGTACGAGACGCCCTGGACCGTCCCGTCCTCGGCGACCTGCCCGATGACCGCCCTGGCGGCGCGCTCCCCCGCGATGCCGTGCTCGCCGGGGAGGAGCCCCAGGCGAGCGCCCTTCATCAGGGCGTAGGCGATATTGGCGGTCGCCGAGGTCTCCGGATAGCTCTCCTCGGAGTCCAGGATGGTCGTGAACCGCCCGTCGTCGAGCTGGTGCTTGACGAGCTCCTTCGCCTGATCGACGAGGCAGTTCCTCACGAACCGGGTCGAGGCGTCGCCGTCGCCGCACATCTCGAGCAGCTCGACCGCTCCCGACGTGAACCAGCTGTTCCCCCTGGCCCAGAACACGTCCGCGAAGTTGTTGCGGTAGTCGAAGGTCCAGCCGTGGTAGAAGAGCCCGGTGAGCTTGTCCTGGAGATACTTGATATGCACCAGGAACTGGTACTTCGCCTCCTCCACGAGCTCGGGCCGCCCCAGCACGAGCCCAGCCTTCGCGAGGAACAGGCCCGCCATGTAAAGGGTGTCGTCCCACAGCTGCTGATAGTGGCTGTTCAGGACGGTCATGTGCTGGAGCCCGTCGTACAGCGTCCTCGGCATCTCCTTCGTTACCCACGAGGCCCAGTCCTCGATGCTCTCTCTCCATCTCGGCCTCGGCTCCTCCTCGTAGAGGAACGCGAGCGCCAGGAGAGGCGCTATCGTGTTCACGTTCCTGTGGGGGCCCGGGCCGGCGAGCTTTCGCTCGTACCAGGAAGAGAGGTAGTCGCGGAACTCCGCGATGCCCGCCTTCTTGTAGATCTTGAAGAGGCTGTAGAGCGCGACGCCCGTCGGCCACTCCCAGTTGTCGAGCGTGAGGTGATCGTCCTCCCCCGCCCGCTCGCTGCTCCGCCTGAGCATGCCGAGGACCTTCTCCGCGAGCGCCAGGTATTCAGCCCTGCCGTCTTCCACTCTCGATCTCCTGACACCCGAAATGGGTCTTCTTATAGTCGCTCGGCGACATGCCGAAGTAGTTCTTGAAGCAGCGTACGAAATTCCGAGCGTCGCTGTACCCGACGAGATCCCCGATCTCGTTCGTCCTGTAGCAGGGGTCCCCGAGCAGCTCCCTCGCCTTCTCCATGCGGATGCGCGCGAGTATCGCGCGGAAGTTATCCCCGGTCTTCTCCTTGATGTAGGTGCTCAGGTAATACGGGTTGAGATGGACGACCCGCGCGGCGCTCTCGAGGGTCGCCGTCTTGTACGACTTCTGCAGGTATCGCACTACGTTGCTCACGACGGGGTTGGCTTCTTCCCCGTCCGACGGCGGCCTGGCCTGGCCGATCTCGCGGTCGAGCTCGCCCTTCATCTCCTTGAAGACCGCGACGAGCTCGCCGAAGCCGAGGTCCTTGGTGATGTAGCGCTTGACTCCGTAGGCTATGCCCCGCTTCGCGTACTCGAAGTCCTTGTAGGCGCTGTAGAGCACGACGGACTCGAGGCGGCGGCGCTCGCTGAGATACCGCGCGATATCGAGGCCGCTCACGTCGTCGAGCCGTATATCGGTCACGACGACGTCGACCGTCTCCTCCTCGAGGAAGGCGAGCGCCTCCGCGCCGCCGCCGAAGTCGCGGACGACCTCGAAGCCGAGCTCGGCCCAGGGGATGAAGTCGGCGAGGCCCCGGCGTATCTCGAGCTCGTTCTCGACGATGACGATCCGATACATGCGAGTAGTATTTTCTGAATAACGGCGAATGTCAATTTGCGCGCTCTCTCGATCTTAAATCGTACACCACTATTCTAAAGAAATACCGCGCGATCCGGCGGGTCCTGAATAAAGGACCGCTTTTCGAAAGAAATGCCCGGGCCACGGAAGGGGAAAGCGATGCTAGCCTCGCGCGGGGGTGAGGGGCATGGATCGCTGCTTCGGAGTCGACTACTATCCCGAGCATTGGCCGCGCGAGAGGTGGGCGATAGACGCGGACCTCATGGCTGGCATGGGCCTGCGCGTCGCCCGGATGGGCGACTTCTCGTGGTCGCGCCTGGAGCCCGAGGAAGGCCGGTTCGACTTCGCATGGCTCGACGAGGCCATAGGGACCCTCGCCGAGCGCGGCATCTCGACGGTCCTCGCGACGCCTACGGCCGCGCCTCCGGCCTGGCTCGTGGAGGCCCATCCCGAGATACTTCCCGTCGATTCATGCGGCCACGTGCGGAACTTCGGCGGCAGGCACCACAACTGCCACTCGAGCCCCGTCTACCGGCGCCGCGTCGCCGACCTCGTCGGCCGGATGGCGGACCGCTACGGCAAGGACGCCCGAGTCGTCGCATGGCAGATCGACAACGAGCTCGGCGCCGCGCGGGCCGACCTCTGCATGTGCGAGATCTGCGCCGCGTGCTTCCGCTGCTGGCTCGAGGGAGTGTACGGCTCCGTGGAGGCGCTGAACGCGGCCTGGGGAACCGTCTTCTGGAGCCAGGAGTACAACAGCTTCGAGCAGGTCTCGCCGCCGCGCACCACGCCGAATACCCACAACCCCTCCCTCATGCTCGACTGGAAGCGCTTCGGCTCCGACTTGATAGTCGACTTCCTGTCGTTCCAGGCGGAGATACTGAGGGGCCGCGGCGTCGAGGCGCCGCTGCTCCACGACTACATGGGCTTCGCGGACAAGGTCGACTACTTCGACCTCGCGCGCCCCTTGGACCTCGTCGCCCAGAACCAGTACCCGATCAACTTCGGCGACGAGCGCCCTCCGTATCAGGAGCCGGCGGCGATCTCCGCCGCCCTCGACCTCGTGCGCGCGACCAAGGACCGCGGCTTCTGGGTGACCGAGCAGCAGGCCGGGCAGGTGGGCTGGGGCGTCCTCGGCCGGACCCCGAGGCCCGGCCAGCTCCGGCTCTGGGCTCTCCACTCCATCGCCCACGGCGCCGAGTCCGTGCTTTTCTATCGATGGAGGACCTGTCCCTTCGGCTGCGAGGAGTTCGTCCACGGCATCCTGCCCCACGACGGCTCGCCCGGCCGTAGGTACGAAGAGCTCAAGGCCGCGGTCGCGGACTTCTCCCCGCTCCTGGCGAAGCTCGACGGAGGGGCGAGCGCGGCCCGGGCCGCGATACTCTATTCCTACGAGCAGGACTGGGCCTTCGAGGTCCAGCCCCACCATCCCGACCACGACTACAAGAAGCACGTCCGCCTCTACTATGACGCGTTATACGATCTCAGCGTGCCCGTCGACTTCGTCGGCGAGGAAGGCGACTTCTCGCGCTACGAGCTCCTCGTCGCCCCGCTCCAGATGCTCATGGACGAGGATCTCGCGGCCAGGCTCCGGCTTTTCGCCGAGGGCGGCGGGACCTTGGTGCTCACGATGCGCGCGGGGGTCAAGCGGAGGGACAACCGCTGCTTCGACGAAGGGCCGCCGCCCGGCCTCCTCGCGGGCCTGGCGGGGCTCAAGGTCGTCGATTACGACTGCCTGCGGGAGATGGAAGTCCCGGTCCTCTGGGGAGGAGAGATGGCGGGCCGGGCGACCCTGTGGTGCGACGTGCCCGAGCTCGTCGACGCGCGGCCCCTCGCGACCTACGGCGCCGAGTACTACGCCGGGGCCGCCGCCGTCTCCGAGCGCGCCGCGGGCGCGGGACGGTGCCTCTACGTGGCCACCTGCCCGTCCCCCGGGCTCGCGGCCGCGATCGCGCGCTATCTAGTCGGATCGCTCGGCCTGGAGAGGCTCGGCTCCCCTCCCCGCGGCGTGGAGCTGGCCGAGCGCGTCGCCGGCGACAGGCGCTACCTCTTCGTCATGAACCACGGGGTGGCGAGTGCGCCCTTCTCGGTCCCGGAAGGCTACGAGGCCGAGACTCCGGAGTCATCGGCGTCCGCGCTGGCGCCCTTCGAGGCGAGGGCCTACTCCGCTCCGAGGTCCTATAGAAAGGAGCCTCAATTCTAAAGAAATCGGCCATGGCCCGTTCGTCCGGACGGACCTAGACTCGATATCGCAGGCATAGGAGGTCTCTATGATCCGAAGGTTAAGCAGGCGATTCGCCCTGGCGCTCATTGCCGGCGCGATGGCCCTCTCGCTCGCGTCCGAGGCGGGCGCGCAGAAGGTCGCGCAGGGCAAGCAGGTCACCCTCCGCTTCTCGTGGTGGGGCGGCGACACGCGGCACCAGAAGACGCTCGAGGCGATCGACCTCTACATGAAGAAGAATCCCAATGTAGTGATCGAGGCCGAGTACAGCGGGTTCTCGGGCTACTACCAGAAGCTGGTGACCCAGCTCGCCGCTGGGCAGGAGCCCGATGTGTTCCAGTCGGACCAAGGCTGGACCGCCGAATTCTTCAAGCGCGGCGACGTCTTCACCGATTTGAGGCAGTACTCGAAGTACATCGATACGAGCAAATTCAACAAGACGCTCGTCAACGACTATTGCGTGATCGACGGCCAGCTCGTGGTCATGCCGCTCGGCTTTAACGGCGCCGTGTTCCTGTACAACAAGACCCTCATGAAGCCCTACCTTAAGAACGGCAAGCTCGACCTCACCTGGGATGAATTCATCGACATCGGCAAGAAGATGCACGCGAAGGATCCCGGGGTCTACCTGACCTCGAACGTGACCGACGCCTACGTGAGGTTCCTGCTGAAGACCATCCTCGAGCAGAAGACCAACCAGATAGCCGTCAAGGACGACTATTCGATCGGCTTCACGAAAGAGCAGCTCGCGTCGACCTTCGCGCTCATGCAGAAGATCTTCGACGGCGGCGTCGCCCAGCCCTACGCCGAGTCGGTCATCTACAAGGACTCCTTCCTCGACAACCCGATGTGGAGGGAAGGCAAGATCGGCGGCGTGTTCATGTTCTTCTCGACGATCGACCGCGAGACGCACGGCCTGTCCTTCGACTTCGACGTCGCGAGGCTTCCCGCCTTCGCGGACGCCAAGACCTCGGGCCAGGAGACGGGGCCCTCTCTCATGGTGGCCATCAGCAAGAACTCCAAGAACAAGGAAGAGGCGGCGAAATTCGTCGGATGGCTGCTCAACGATCCCGAGGCGGCCGCGATCCTCGGCACCGAGCGCGGAGTTCCCGCGAACTCGAGCTCTCTCGAGGTCCTGAAGAAGGCCGGCAAGCTGAGCCCCCTCATGGCGAAGGCCGTGCAGGTCTCCAACGACACCATGGGATTCAAGAACGGCGCGTACGAGATGAACCAGTCCGTCCACGCGATATTCGTCGCGAAGATGGAGGAAGTCATCTTCAAGAAGTCCACGCCCGAGAAGGCCGCTGAAGACCTCGTCAAGGAGCTCGTCCGCAGGCTCGACGAGATGAAGGGGAAGTGACGCGAGGGGCGCCGCCGCCGCCGGCATGGGCGGCGGCCGCGGCGCCCCCGATTCCCGGCCGGCGCGCCGCCGCCGGCCCGTCCCGCGAGGAAGTCTCTCGAAAGGATCGTCCGAGCAATGACCACCGCTATCGGAAGGCGCGCGCGCCGGCGCGCAGGCCTGCACGGGTACCTGTACATCGCGCCTTGGCTCGTCGGGTTCCTGGCGCTGACGGCGTATCCCTTCGTCGTATCGCTGATCTACTCCTTCAGCGACTTCGACATGTTCTCGCGGCGCTTCGTGGGCCTTTCCAACTATGTCCGCGCCTTCACGGACGACAAGATCTTCCGAGACTCCCTGTGGCTGACTCTCGGATACACGGCGATCACCGTCCCGGCCAAGCTCGCCGTGGCCCTCTTCCTGGCCGTCCTCATCAACAAGGACGGGAGAGGGATAGGCCTCTTCCGGACCGCTTTCTACCTGCCGTCGATACTCGGGGGCAGCGTGGCCCTCGCCATTCTCTGGCGCTACCTCTTCAAGTCCGACGGGCTCGTCAACATGCTGCTCGCCTGCTTCGGCGCGGGAGCGGTGAATTGGCTCGGCGACCCGGACACGGCCATCCTGACTCTGGTCTTCCTGCCGTTGTGGCAGATGGGCGCGCCGATGGTTCTCTTCCTCGCGGCCCTGAAGACCGTGCCCGCCGAGACGCTCGAGGCCGCCCGGATCGACGGCGCGAGCGAGCTGCGCGTATTCTTCTCGGTAACCATCCCCTCGATCAGTTCGGTGATCTTCTTCAACCTGATCATGCAGACGATCGAGATTATCCAGCTCTTCACTCCGGCTTACGTCATCACGCAGGGCGGCCCGATCAAGGCGACGTACCTCTTCTCCCTGCTCATCTACGACACGGCCTTCAGGGACTTCAAGATGGGCTACGCGAGCTCGCTCTCATGGGTGATCTTCGTGATAGTCATCGCCTACACCATCGCCCTCTTCCGGACCTCGGCGAAGTGGGTCTTCTACGAGGACAAGTCATGAGCTCTCGCGGCGTCCTAGGTTCGGCCAGGCTGATCCTCTTGATCCTCGCCGCCTTCGTCATCAGCTATCCCCTGCTATGGCTCTTCTCGGCCTCCTTCAAGGACAACGGGGAGATCTTCACCACGCTCGGACTCATTCCCCGCCATTTCACGCTCGAGGGCTACGAGAACGGCTGGAAGGGCGTCGGCAAGAATCCCTTCTCCCTCTTCTTCGTCAATTCCTTCATCCTCGTCGTCCCCACGGTCCTCCTGACCGTCGCGTCGAGCTGCCTCGTGGCCTACGGCTTCTCCCGCTTCGAGTTCAAGGGCAAGGCTTTCTGGTTCGGACTCATGATATCCACGATGATGCTGCCGAACACCATCATCATGATTCCGCGCTACATACTCTTCATGCAGTTCGGATGGCTCAACAGCTACAAGCCTTTCTACGCTCTCGCGGCCTTCGCCACGAATCCTTTCTTCACATTCCTCCTCGTCCAGTTCTTCAGAGCCATACCCGTCCAGCTCGACGAGTCTGCCTACCTCGACGGCTGCTCCAGGCGCGTCATCCTGGGCAGGATCATCGTGCCTCTCGCGAAGACGCCGCTCATCTCGGTCGGGCTCTTCCAGTTCATGTGGACCTGGAACGATTTCTCCAACGCGTTGATCTACATAAATAGAGTGAAGCTCTATCCCGTCGCCCTGGGACTGCGGCTCGCGATCGACGGGGAGGCCGCCATCAGCTGGAACAAGGTCATCGCCATGACCGTCGTAAGCATGTTGCCTTGCGTGCTGCTCTTCCTGTTCCTGCAGAAGTACTTCGTCGAAGGCATAGCCAAGACGGGCATCAAGGGCTGAATCGGAGGTAGCGATGTCGGATTTCGAACTCCCTGAGCGGGTGGATGTGCTGGTGTGCGGAGGGGGCGTCTCGGGCTGCGCGGCCGCCCTCGCCTCGGCCCGGGCGGGAGCGAGGACGATGCTCGTCGAACGCAACGCCTTCCTCGGGGGCATCGCCGCGTCGAGCATGATCTCGAACATCTACAACCACTACGTCGCCAAGGACGGGCGCATCGTCATGAAGGGCATCGGCGTCGAGATCGCCGAGCGCCTCGTCGCCCGCGGCGCCGGGACGCCCGAGTGGATGTACCCCGACGGCCGCCTCGTCCACGATCCCGAGCAGCTGAAGGTCGTCCTCGACGAGCTCATGATCGAGGCGGGCATCTCCGTGGTCCTCGGCGCCTACGCCATCGACCCCGTCATGGACGGAAAGACGGCGAAGGGCGCTGTCCTCGACACCGCGGCCGGCCCTATGCGCGTCGGCGCCGGCGTCGTCGTGGACGCGACCGGCGAGTGCGACCTCGCGTGGCGCGCCGGGGCACCGATGCGCCTCGCTGCGGGCCTCGCGACCCTGACCTTCAAGATGGCGGGCGTCGACCTCGAGCGCCTCTACCTCCACTTCAAGGCCCATCCCGAGACCTTCCCCATCGGCATCGACGCCATGAAGGGCTTCCCCGAGTTCGAGGAGGACTGGCTCCGGCGCGGCGTGCTCTACTTTCCGCATTCCGGCGGGGAGGACTGGGACATCTTCCAGGACGCCATCGCCCGCGGCGACTTCGAGAAGGCGCGCGGCAATATCTTCGGGATGGACTCGTCGTGCATAATCGGCATGCGCGGCTACGACACGGCGGTCATCAACTCGCAGTTCTGGCGGATCGTGTCCATCGACCCGGAAGTCGTGAGCCCGGCGGAGATCGAGGCCCACGAGGCAGCCTTCTACGTCGCCGACTTCATGCGCCGCTCGGTCCCCGGCTTCGAGCGGGCCTACGTCGCGCAGGTCTCCGACGAGATCGCGATACGGGTCAGCAGGGGCATCGTCGGCGAGGAAACCTTCGACAAGGACGAGCATACGGTCCGCAACGTGATCGAGTCGGACGACTCCGTGGCGAACGGCACCGACGTCGAGTACCGCATCCTCCGCGGCATCGCCGCCGACCCTCGCTACGTGAAGTCCAGGGGAGGGGCCGACGGCGACATCAAGGCCGACGACGTCGTCGCCTGCCGGCCCGCGCAGATGAACTTCAAGCTCACGGGCGAGTTCGTGAGCGACTTCACCGTCGACATGCCCTACGGCGTCATGGTGCCGCTCGAGGTGGAGAACCTCCTCGTGGCGAGCGGAAAGGGCGTGTCCTGCGTGCCGCAGACCATGCTGCGATACCAGTCGGCGGGCATGGCGCTCGGCCAGGCCGCCGGCGCGGCGGCCGCGCTCTGCGCGCGCTCGGGGACCTCGCCGCGTCGCCTCGACATACGGACCCTGCAGCGGGAGCTCCTGCGGCAGGGCGCGTACCTCGGCGGCGAGGCGCGACTGAGGGAGCTCGGATTAATGAAGCAAGGAGCATCGGCATGACCAAGGACTGCGATGCCGTCGTGGTAGGCGGCGGCCTGGAAGGATGCGTTGCGGCCATCGCCTTGGGGCGGGCCGGCAAGAAGGTCGTCCTCCTCGAGAACGGAGGGTCGCTGGGAGGTATGGCGACCAACGGCCTGTGCTCCTACATTCCCGCGACGAAGCCCAACGGGACCTTGTCGGCCCGCGGCCTCCGCGCCGAGCTTCTCGCGGCGGCCGGAGCCGGAGGCTCCGACGGGCCGACCCTCTACGACGAGCAGCGGATGAAGCTCGTCCTCGCCAAGTCCCTCGGGGCCGCGGGCGTCCGGCCCCTGACGCACGTCTTCGCCTCGTCGACTATCCTCGAGGGCGGGAAGCCGGCCGGCGTGGTCGTCAAGGGGAAGGTCGGCGCCTTCGAGCTGCGCGCCCCGCGCCTCGTCGACGCGACGGATCTGATGGAGACAGCCGAAGGCCTCGGCGTAGAGGTCGGCTTCGAGCGGCGCGCGATCGGCCTCGGCGTCAAGATGAACGAGATCGACTTCGCCCGGCTGCGCGCCTCCCGCGAGCCGGCCGGCCCCGCGGCATCCCTGTGCAGTCTGGCCTTCCCGCGGCGATGGGACGTCGGGGGGCTGCGCGTCTTCACCGACGAGCTTCTTCTCCTCTGCGACGAGGGGCGCGACCAGCTCATAATCCACGGCCTGAAGGCCGAGGCCTCCGGCGCGGAGCCTCTCCTTCTTTCGGCGCTGCTCATGCGGATGCGGATATGCGCGTATCGGCTCCTCGAGGAACTGCGGGCCTCGGAGCCCGGCTTCTCGCGCGCCCGCATCATTCATGCGGCGACGCGCCTCGATCTGCGCGGCCTGCGACGCCTCGCGCGAGGGACCCGAGTCCCGCGCGGAGTCTCGTTCTGCTGCGACGCGCCGGGTCCCTACGACAACGCCTCGGCCATAGAGCGAGGCCTCGCCGCCGCCTTCAACTGAGCGGGGAGCGGAATGGACGAGGCATCGTCTCTGCCCTTCGAGCGAAGGACCTGCCCCGAGCGGCTCATGTACCGCGCCCGTTGCTCGGGCCCTCGCCTCGCGGAGGCCCTCGGCCTGATGCGGGATTCGGCGATGGCCATCGCGGCGAGAGTCGGCTCCGGAGAGTTCATGACGCTCAGCGCCTTCAGGGGCGGTACCTGGCTTTATCTCTATTACGAGCGGCTCTGGGGAAACTCGGGACCGTTCGATCTCTTCCCCGGGCTCGAGCTTTTCCTCGAACGCTTCCCGGAGGGAGACGAAGGCTACGCCGCGTGGCTGCCCATGGAGCCGGTCTTCCACTTCAACGAGCCTCAAGGACTCGAGCATTGGCGGAGGAAATCCCCTGTCCATCGCAGGGTCGGCAGGGCCGCGACGCTCAGGCCGGGCGCGCTCGCGAGCTACGCGTTCTATCATTACGCGCTTCAGGAAGAGCAGGGCTTCGCGGGCAATAAGTACGAGTTCATCGGCCTGGACAGGAACCGGCTCTTCTTGTACCGCGAGCTTCCCGCCATCGAGGAGGCGCCGATCCACGCGAGGGGGCTCGAGACCAGCGCCACGCCCGAGGATTGGGCTTGGGCGCGCATTCCCGAGCATTTCGAGCTCGCGCCCGGTGGCGCGGGGTTCTCGGACCTCGAGCTCGTCCTGAGCTTGGGATGAGGCGGCGCGCGGGGCTGCCCGCGGGGCGGCTCGACGCGCGAGCCGCCGTCGCTCGCGAGGGCGCGTTCGCTAGATGGCCGTCTTGATATAAGGCAGCTTGCCCAGGTCCTCGTAGGTCCCGTACATCTGCTCGCGGCTCATCATGGTGACGCGGGCGCCATAGCGTCCGTACTTCGCGCCTTCTTTCGCGTCTCCCTGCATGAGGGTCCAGGCGACGCCCCGGGCGGCGAGTATGCGTTCGAGGTCCTCGCGGACCGCCCGGCCCTCGGCGAGGACGTAGATTATCCTGAGGTCGAAGCTGATGGGGAAGGCGAGCTCCTGCCCGCCGAAAGAAGAGGCCATGTCGCACAGGATGCCATGGCCGGCCTCGCCGTGTCGATCCGAGGACCGCCCGATCTCCGCGCTCCTCCTCTGCGGTTACGAAGTCATGTCCGAGAGCATGAAGACCTTCGTCTCCACGCTCAAGGCCGACATCGCGGCCGCCGGCCGGAAAAGCGAGATATACACCGAGTCGCTCGACCTGTTGCGCCTGCCGACGGTACAGCGCTATCGCGAGTCCTCCCAAGAGTACCTCGGCGCGCGATACGACGGCGTCCCCATCGATATCATCATCGCCCAGACGATCGAGGCGGTGCGAAGCTACGCGCGCGACTCCGAGGCGGGCGCGAAGGACGAGACCGCCTCCGTCTCGGCTTCCGTCGATCGCGCGCTCTCCCTCTTTCGAGGGGCGACGCGGAAGGACCTCCGCGTCGTGCTCCGCCTTGACCCGGACCTGCCGCCCGTCGCGGCCGGCGAGTCGAGCCTGCTCCGGATATTGACTAACCTGTTCCAGAACTCCGTTCAGGCGATGCGCGGCATAGGCGAGCTGGAGGTCGTCGCCCGTCGTGAGGACGGCTTCGCCGTCGTGGAGGTGCTCGACACGGGACCCGGGGTGCCGGAGGCCGTCAGGGACAGGCTCTTCACTCCCATGGCCTCGACTATCGATATCGACCAGGGGCTCGGACTGGGCCTGTCGATCTGCAGTCGGATCGTCGATGGGCTCGGAGGTACGATATCTCATGGGACGAGGGAGGGACGGACGATGTTTACCGTAAGGCTGCCCGTCGCGGAGCGATAGAATGGCGGAGAAGGCGATTCTCCTCGTCGACGACGAGGCCATAATCCTGTTCGCCCTCAAGCGGGCGCTCAGGCAGCGCTTCGGCTCCGAGTACCTCTACGAGACGGCCCTGGACGGCAACGAAGGGCTCGCGCGCATCGGCGAACTCGCGGCGTCCGGTATCGAGGTCGTCCTCGTCGTCACGGACTGGCTCATGCCCGGGATGAAGGGGGACGAATTCCTCGCCATCGTCCACGAACGCTATCCCTGCACGCGGCTTATCATGATCACCGGCCACGCCGACGAGTCCGACCTCGCAAAGCTCGCCGACGAGGTCAGGATCGACGCGTTCCTCCGCAAGCCCTGGGACCCCGAGCGCCTCTTCCAGGCGGTCTCCGACTCATTGGGCTAGCGCGGGCCGAGCTCGGCGCCCCGGCTCGGACGCATTCGAGCGGCCATCGCGCGGCTTTTGGAAGCGCTGAAGAATTATCTATTCAATTCCTCGACTTATGGTATTATAGCGGCGTGACAATCAAGACCAAGCTGACATCCCTGCTACTCGTTCTCGTCGGCTCCTTCATAGTCTCGGCCGGCGTGTATTTCTATGCGCAGAGGCCCGTCGCGAAGATGAACGCGGAAGAGGCCACGCTCGATACACTCCGGGACGCGTTGAGCGCCCAAGCCCTCAAGGCGAGCCTGATCACCGTCGCGACGTCGTACCCGAAGGCCTGCGAGGACTACAAGGCGAGCGCCGAGGCGACGCGGAAGGCCTTCCAGGCGGTCAAGGAGCTCAAGGTCCTGCCTAAGTCCGGCAAGAAGATAGTCGATTCCCTCGCCATCGTCGGCAGGCTCAGCGGCATGATCGAGCGGAACTCGCAGGAAGTCGTCGACCGCATGAATAGCGTGGACGAGCTCCTCGCGCAGGAATTCAACGAGGCCGAGAGGAATCAGACTCAGCTGTTCAGCGCCGCGCAATCCTCCAACCTCGAGGTGATCAGTTCCACCGTCCTCGGATTCAACGCGAACGCCCTCGTCGGCGCCGTCGGCATCCTGAATACGACTGTCACTACCGCGATAGGCGCCATCGACAGGCAATACACGCTCATAGCGAAGGAGATAGGGCGCATCCAGGGCAGGAGCGCCTTGACCGCGCTCCTGATCATCGTCGCGCTGATGGGGGTCGTCCTCCTGGGGGCCTTGCGCTCTACCGGGAAGGTCTCCTCATCGATCCTGAAGATCGAGGCCGGCATCGGCTCGCTCAAGGACGGCGACCTCACCGTATCCTTCCCGACGAAGAGCCGCGACGAGATCGGCTCCCTCTCCGGCGACCTCAATACCTTCGTGGCGGCGCTGCGGGGCTCGATCTCCCAGGTCCAGTCGGCCTCCTCCGAGAACATAACGATGAAGGAAAGTTTCGTCGCCACGGCCGGGCAGGCCTCTTCGTCCGCGACCCAGATCGAGGCCAGCACGGCGTCGATCGAGCGTCGCATATCGGTGCTGAACGACAACCTCGGCGGGGCGACGTCGTCGGTGGAGTCGATCGCGGGAAGCATCGCCGCCCTGCGGACGCAGATCCAGGAGCAGCTTGCCATGGTCGAGGAGTCGACCGCCTCCGTCACCGAGATGATCGCGTCGGTCGACAGCGTCGCCCGCATCACCGACCAGCGGCTCGGGGCGACAGAGAGTCTCGTCGCGACCGTGACCTCGAGCGGAGAGAAGATGCGCGCGGCCTTCGACATCGTCAAGCGCATCAACGAGAGCGTCGGGAGCATCAAGGACATCACCGGGATCATCGCCGGCATCTCGTCGAAGACCAACCTCCTCGCCATGAACGCCGCCATCGAGGCGGCCCACGCCGGGGAGGCGGGGAAGGGCTTCTCGGTGGTCGCGGACGAGATACGCAACCTGGCGGGGGCATCGGCGGTCAACTCGAAGGAGATCAGCGCGATCCTGAAGCAGATCGTGAGCCTCATCGGAGACGCGACCAAGGCGGGCGAGCAGACCGATGTCGCCTTCGGCGCCATCGATTCCGAGGTCAAGGAGCTGCGCTCCTCGCTGGGCGAGATCTTCTCCAACATGAGCGAGCTGCGCACGGGCGGCTCTCAGATACTCGAGGCGATGACGGTCCTCAACGAGGCCTCCGGCAAGGTCAACGAGGCCTCGTCCGCCATCACCTCGAACTCTGAGAGCATTCGCGGCGCGATGGGCGAGCTCAAGCGGATCAGCGACGAGGTCGACTCGGGCATGCGCGAGATCACCGCGGGCATCAAGGAGATCTCGTCTGCGTCCTCGAGCGTCCTCCAGGACGCGGACAAGCTCGGATCGATCGGCCAGTCTCTGAACGACGAGCTGTCCCGGTTCAAGACCTCCTGATCGGGAGCGCCTGTCGCTCCCGGTATAGGCGGGATTTTCCTCGAAAAATGACAAAGATCACTACTCCCCGCCCCTGAACCCCAGACGATTCCCTGCTAGCTTCTCGATCATTCTACGTCCTTCGTACGGCACGGTCGATGACCGTATCTACAAAGAAGGAATGGGAAAGAAGGTAGATCATGAGAAGGAATCTTTTCGTGCTGCTGGCCCTGTCGACGATCCTCGTCGCCGCTTCCTGCTCGAACGGCTCAGGCGGCTCTGCTGGCGAAGACGAGGCTGCGCCGGTCTACGCCTACATCGGAGGATCGACGGGCCTCGACATCGTGAACGTGGCCGATCCGGCCTCGCCCGTCCTCGTGGGGAGCTACGCGACCGCTCAGTATGTGCTCGACGTGAAGGTGTCCGGAGACTTGGCCGTCCTGTCGACCGGCAGCCAGGGCGTCTTCTTCGTCGACGTGTCGGACCCGACAAGTCCGACGCTGAAGGGTCGCTACACGGTCGGCACGTGGACGAACGCCAAGGAGACAGAGATCAGCGGGGATTATGCCTACATCGCTTATGATTCGCAGGGCCTCGTGATCCTGAACATCTCGAATCCCGCGAGTCCCTCCTATGTCATGTCGATCTCGAAGTATACAGCCACTGGCGTCACGCTCAGCGGAAACTACGCCTACGTCGCGCTGGCCACGAGCGGATTCGGGGTCGTCGATGTCTCGACGCCTTCTTCGGCGGCGTACGTCGGCACGTGCGCGTGCAACTCCAATAAGAACTCGAGCACGTATCAGGACAGCGCCCAGCAATGCGTCGTCTCGGGCAACTACGCCTACGTGACCGAGGGCTCGGGCGGGCTCGCGATCGTGGATATCTCGACCCCCGCCTCCCCGAGCCAGGTCGGCTACTACGTGACGCCCGACTTCGCCAGGGGCATCGACCTTTCAGGCGACTTCGCCTACGTCACGGACATCTATAACGGGATCTACGTGATCGGCGTCTCCACGCCCACGGCGCCCTCGCAATACAACTTCTCCGACTTGGCCATGGGGGACCAGTTGCTCATCACGGGCGGAAAAGCCTATGTCCCCACTTACGAGGGACTCAAGATCATCGATATTTCGAATCCGGCCTCTCCGGCGTTGAAGGGCACTTACGGAGCCTCCAACTACTACTGTTCCGTGTACCTGGAGTAACGGATACGCTCGCGGCGCCTCCGGTAAGGCGCCGCGGCTCGGCGTTCCGGCGGCATTTTCCGGGAGACAAGCGATCATGGGGCCGTATAGAATACAGTCCCATGATCCTGTCGTACGCCGCCCTGGCCGAGGCGGTGATTCTCGCCTTCATGGGCGGGATCGTCCTCGCGCTGGATCCCCATTCGCGCCTGAACCGGGCCTACGCTTTACTCGCCGCCGCGTCGGCGCTCTGGGCCTTCGCCTACACGGGAGTCTACGCGGCGACCGACGATGCGCGCATCTGGCTGTGGTACCGCGTATCCGCCGTCGGTTGGTGCTCGACGATCCCCGCCATGCTCTTGCTCACGGCGACTTTCACCAATCGGCTGGAGAGGGCGGCGACGCGAGTCCTGTTCATGGTCACCATAGCGTATGCCGTCGCCATCCTCGCGGCGCAGCTCGCGAGCACCCTCTTCGTCCAAGGCTTCGTGGCCACGCCCTTCGGCAACGCCGAGCTCGTCGATCTCCGCAGTCCGGGCTACGTCATCGTGCTCGGCCCCATGCTCGCGGCCTCGGGCTGGACCGTCGCGGCCTACGCGCGCTCGATCCCGAGGCAGCCATCGCGCAGGCGCCGGAGGCTCTCCGTCCTCATGCTCGCCTGCGTCGCGATCACGGTGCCCGCCTGCATCGGAGCGAACCTGGCCCTCTCGGCGCTCCTCCGCCGTCCCTTCCCCTCGCTGGGCATCTTCGCGCTGGTCTTCCTCCTGGGCGGAGCGCTTCCCATCGTCGTCCGCTTCCGGGCGATCCGCCCATCGGTCCTGCGCGGCCTCGTGGCCGACGTGCTCGAGGACGAGGTCGTCATACTCGATCCCGATGAGCTGGGAAGCTCCGGGAGGAGGGCGCCCGAGTCCCTGCGCTCTCGCTTCTCCGAGCCCTGCAGGGTGCTGGGAGCGGTCTCAAGGGCCGTCGCGCAACGCGCCCCGGTCGAGCTTCGGGCCGACGTGATCGAGGAGGGACGCGAGCGCAGGGCCGAGGTGCGCGTCTCTCCGGTGTTCGAGGGTGACGAGCACGGCGGCTGCATCATCGTGATAAAGGCCAACCGCGACTTCTCCGCGCGGGCCGACGAGTTCGGCCTCTCGGCGCAGGAGCGGGAACTCGTGGCGCGGATCCTCGAGGGTCTCAGCACGAAAGAGACGGCCGATCGCATGGGGCTCTCGCCCGGCACGATCCGCAACTACACGACGAATGTCTTCAAGAAGACGGGAGCCCGCGGGCGCAGCGACCTGATCCGGCTGTTCGTGCCGGGGCTCTAGCAGGGTGTTGAAAAAGGCCTACCGAGCCTTTTTCAACACTACCTTGATATCTGCAATTGCGTAGAAAACCTAAGGTTTTCGAGCAATTGCATAGCAGGTCGTTGAAATGCATCGAGTAT